>BNJT01002426.1_pt1 | contig 307455 bp, 466 predicted proteins | sample 8540491 | NCBI WGS metagenome assembly BNJT01 (sample SAMD00202455, study PRJDB9452) | human saliva metagenome | host: Homo sapiens | reverse complement strand
TGAAATGCTTAAAAGTTATTCAAACAAAAATTCTATATTATGATGAAAGTTTAGAAAATTTATAGTATTTTTTTATAGGGGGAAAAAAATGGGGCTTGTAATTGATGCTTTAATAAATATTTTTAAGTTATAATTTAAAAAAATTATAGGTTTTAATTTACCAATATCAGATATTATTATCTATTCAATAATGTTTTGGATAGTATTTTTTTAAAGTTATAAAAATACAATAAATTAGATAATAAGGAAAAAAAGAAATTTTTTTATAAATTTATTACCTATATTAGGGGTTATTGGAACATTTTTTTAGGAATATGTTTAGGGCTTGCTAATTTTTGATTCTACTGAAATTGAAAGTAGCGTTCCTCAATTATTACAAGGTTTAAAGACAGCCTTTTGGACTTCATTTATAGGAAGTTCTTGGGCCGTATTTTTTTGAATATGAGATATTCTTCAAAAAGATAAGGAAGAAGCTGATGATGAGGAAGAAGAAATTTCTCTATTAAAGTTACAAATTAATGAGTTACAAAAAGCTAAATAATAACTTTTTATATTTTATTTGAAGAAAATAAAAAAAGGAAAAAGAGACTCTTCATCAAATAAATAAAGAAATATTAGAAGGTATAAAAAGCTAATAATATTATGAAAGAGCAGCTATCGCAAATGGAAGAGTTAAAAGATATTAAACAAGAATTAGTTTTAATGAATCAAAAAGAAGATAATAAAAACTGAGCTTTTTAAATAAAGTTTTGGATAGTTTAAATAGCTCAGAAACAGTTTTAGGAGATATAAGTTCTTTTTAAAAGAAATATTAAATTCAATATTTGAAAAAAAGAAAATGATAAAGATGAATACATGAATAAAAATATTAGATAATATGGATAATTCTAAACATATTTTTAGAAAATATACTTTCTTTTAAAGAGATATTGAACTTAAGATTTGAAAAAAAGAAGCAAGTAAGGATGAACAACTAAAAAAATGATTTTAGAGAAATTTGAAAAAAATAGAAGAAACTTCTAACTTACAAGTTGAAATATTGAAAAAAATAGAAGATGAGACTTTCTTATTAGATGATATACATAATGACTTAGAAAAATTTAAATGAGAAAGCAAATAGTCAAATAAGTCAATTAGAAAGTTTGGAAAAAAATTAAATGTTTTTAGATGAGTTAAATAATAATATTGATAGTCAATTAGAAGAGATTTCAGTAGTCAATGCTAATATTTTAACAAAAATTAGATAGTTTAAATGTTTTTAGAAGAAATTAAAAAAATAATATCAATTCTCAACTAGAAAAAAATTTCTGTAATAAATACTAATATGTTTGCAAAAATTAGATAATTTAGAAAAAAATATGACTCCAATATATTTGCTAATTCTTCAAAAAATCTATTGACTTTATTTCTTCAATATATGGAGAAATAGAAGAATATAAAAAAATAGATTTAATAGCTTTATAGATAATTCAACAAGAGAAAATTCAGAATTAGTAATGGCATTTAAAGAATTTTTCTAATTATATGCTTGAAGAAAATAGTAAGGTATTTATTGAAGCATTAAATAAAAACTATAAGAGATTTTTAATATTAATTTAGTAGAAACTTTCGGTTCTAATTTTAAGCAACTAAATGAAACAGTTTCAAAACTATTAGATTGGCAAGAACATTATAAAGACACTATTGAATTAACAACAGAAAATCAAAAAAATTATATTTGATAGTTTTAGAAATATTGAAACAGAGTTAGATAATTTTTAATCAAAAAAAGCTAAAGGAGTAAATACTATAGTTTCAGAATTAGCATTATCAACAAAAAGAAGCTTTAGAACAAAATTATAGATTAAATGACAGTTTAGAAGTTCTTGCTCAGTTAGATAGTCAAGTAAAAAGAATTGTTACCTAATTTTATGAAGATTAATTCTAATCTTGATGATAATTTAAAAAAACTTTTAACGAGGAAACCAATAAGATAACTAAGGAATTGAAAGAATTTACAGATAATTTAAGCTCAAGTCTTGATAAATCAAAAAGAACAAGTCAGTAAATTGTTGGAAGATACAATAAAAAAAGTTTCTCTTCAATAATAGAAAAAAAGTGAGGAAAAATAACAAGGAAATTGTAAGAAGTACATCAGAAAAAAATAAAAATCCTTAAATGAAGATTTGGATAAACATATAAGAGAAAAAAATAACTAAAAATTGATAAAAATTCTAAAAAGAAAAAAATTCAAGAAACTGATGATTCTTTAAAAGATAATTTGAACGATATAATTAAAATGTTAGGAAATATATCAGAGAAATTTGCTGAGGATTATGAACCTTTAGCTAATAAATTGAGAGAAATTGTGCAATTACCTAATTTAATTGAAAAATGATAAGAAGGTGAAATAATGAAAAAAGCACTATGAAGATCATTTTTTTCACCAAGAGTAGCTGACTTAATGTCAGCTTTAACTATGATATTTCTTTTTATTTCAGTTACCTACATGTTACAAGTAAATAAGCAAAAAGAGCATATTGAAGTAATAGCTAAAGATTTTAGAAATACAAAACAATCTATTTATAAAAGATTTGAATAAAGGAATTTGAAGAGGATTTAAAAAGATGGAATGCCTATATAGACAAGGATACACTATCTATAACATTTAAAGAACCAGATGTATTTTTTTGATGTTGGAAGTAGCGAAATTAATAGTAATTTTAAGCTGATATTAAAAGACTTTTTTTCCTAGATATATAGAGATGCTCTATAAAAAAATTATAGAGATGAAATTGAGGAAATAAGAATAGAAGGTCATACCAGTAGCGAGTGGAATAAAGATGATGATGACTTACAAGCATATTTTAAAAAAATATGTCTTTATCACAAAGCAAGATCGAAAAAAGTGTTTTAGAATATTGTATGTTATTAGACTCAATGGAGGAATATAGAGATTTTTCTTATTGAGAAAGCAACTGCTAATGGTTTATCATATAGTCATAGGATAATAGAAAATGGGAAAGAAAAATTATAATAAGTCAAGAAGAGTTGAATTTAAAAATAAAAAAACAACTGCTGAAGCACATATAGACCAAATAATAGAAAGCAGGAGGCCTAAATGAATAAATTAAATTTTGTTCCTCTAAAAAGAAGTTATGAATAAAAATGGGGATAGATGAAAGTATCAAGCCTAATATAGAGATGTTAGAAAAAAAGAAAAAAATAATTTGGAGAAAGATTAGTGATTTTTTTCAGGTTTGGATGTAGATATAAATAAAGTTACTTGTTCGAAAGAAGGATATATAGAATATGAAGGTTTTTTTCTAAATTAATAGCTTATATTAAAGAACAAAAATTTTTTTCTAATAATATAGATTTTAATAATCCAAATAATTTAAAAAAATTTCATATTGCATATAATTGTAAAAGTATTAAATAGAGCTAGAGAAAAATAAAGATAACAAATATCAGATAGTTTTTAAATAAGAAACCTAAATTTTTTTAATTGATATTTTTTTGTAAAGAAAAAAATTTAATAGAAAAAAAGATGTAGAAAAAAAGAACTAAAAAGTTTGCCAATTTTGTCTTGATGCCTTACATTATAAGGGATATGATTATAATAAAATGGCATATAAGATTAGAGAAGAATTCGTTAATAACTTTTTCTTTTGAAGAATTCTTAGGAGAAGAATTTGATAAAAAAATGAAAAAGATTTTTAAAAGATTAAGGAGTATTATGAAAAAAATAGAATATATAAGATTTTTAGTAGTTTTTTTCTACTTTTTAGTTTACAAAGTTTTTTTGTATGCAGAAATGAAGTATTTAAATAAAAAAAGGAATGACAGTAGAAACGAGATATTCTGTCCCCAATGGATATAAAAGAGTAAGTGTTGAAAAAGGGAAGTTTTGCTGAATTTTTTTAAGAAATCAAAAAAATTAAAAGCCTTATGGAGAAAAAAAGCTTTATATCATAATGGGAAAAGAAAAAAATCAAGTAGAGGAATCTACGATAGTGTATTTGATGTAGAAATAGGAAATCAAGATTTACATCAATGTGCAGATGCTATTATGTTACTTAGAGCTGAATATTTTTTTATTCAAAAAAAGAATATAATAAGATAAATTTTCATTTTACTTCAGGTTTTTGAGGCTAAGTATTCAAAATGGATAGAAGGTTATAGAATAAATGTTCAAGGAAAAAGGTTCTTATATTAAGAAAGCTAATCCCTCAAATACTTATAAAGATTTTTAAATCTTATATGAATATGGTATTTGCATATTGTGGAACTCTTTCATTGGAAAAAAAGAAATGAAATTACAAAGTTTAGATAAAAATGAAAAATAGGTGATGCTTTCATTAAAGGTGGAAGTCCAGGACATGTTGTTCTTATCGTAGATATGGCAGAAAAATGATAAGGGAGAAAAAAATATTTATGTTAGCACAATCTTATATGCCTGCACAACAAACACAAATATTAATAAATCCTAGTGATAGAAACTTAGGTGTGTGGTATTCATTAAAAAGGAAAAGATGTACTTATCACACCTGAATGGGACTTTTCTTTAAATCAATTAAGAACTTTTTTTAAATAGGAGATTTTATGTTTAAATTTTTTTATATGTTGGTTTAGGAGGAGCTTTGGGAGCTATATTGAGGTATAGTTTTTTTCCTTTCTTCCTATAGCCTCTAACAAAACAATTTTTCATAAATATAATAGGAGCGATAGTAATTGGCTTTGTATCATTTTTTTAGTAAAAAAATATAAAAGTTTTTAGATTATAGATTGGTTCTATTCTTAACAACAGGACTTTGTGGAGGATTTACAACATTTTCAACTTTTTCACTAGAAACAGTACAGCTGATAGAAAAGAATGAATATTTCTTAGCATTATTATATTCATTAGGAACTGTTAGCTTATCACTTGTTGGTATTTATATAGGCTATTATTTAGCTAAATTATTTTTAACAATATCTAGCAAGAAGTCCTCTACTTCTATAAGTAGGGGATGAATTGCTTTTTATTTTCTTGAAATTTTATTAAAAATATAATACAATTAAATCAAATAAAAAAATAATTAAAAAAACTAAAAAAATAATATTTTTTTGGAGTGGAAGTTTTTTTGTGTTGAGCAACGGTGGAGCAAGTGTAGAAGTTATTAAAAAAATATATTCAAGGGCAAGGAGGAAAAAAAGATTAAATATATAAATGAAAAATGATTATAATCGTATTTTTTTGTAATTTCAGATTTGCATGGTAACTATGAATTATTTTTAAAATTTATTGAAAAAAAGTCAATTTACAAAAAAAGATGATTTGTTGATAAATCTTGGAGATTCTTGTGATAGAGGAATGCAATCCTATGAACTTTATTTAAAAATATGATGAAATGATAAAAACAAGGATATAATATTTTACATATTCTTGGTAACCATGAGGATATGCTTTTAACAACAGTATATACTCTGGATTATGATAGATTAGAACATTGGTTTATAAATGGTGGAAAAAAACAATAGAATCTTTTAAGAGAGTTACTGGACTTTCAACTGAAGATTTTTTTGATTTAGAAAAAAATAAATTTCTTATAGATTTTCTATCAAGTTTCCCAACTCTTATAATTTCAGATAATACTATATTTGTTCATGCAGCTTATAATCCAGATTTGCTACCTGAAAAACAGGAAGAATATTTTTTTTAATTTGGAACAGAGAAAAATTTTTGGGATAGAAATAAAAACAGGAAAAAGCTATTTATTTTGGACATACTCCTTCTAGAAAAAGAGGATCATACAATAGTATATTATCCAAATAATTGTACTTGTATAGATTTAGGAACTTATAGATATAATAAAATGGGAGGGATAGAAATTAAAAAGTAAGAAAGAATACTATATTGAAATGTTATATCAAGGAAATGATAATGAAAGATTTGTATTAGGAGAAGTTACAGGAGATAATCCATTAATTTGTTTTGGTATCAATCCTAGTAAAGCTAAAAATTGTAGATGGAAAAACTTCAAACTGATAAAAACTATCAAAAAAATAAGACATATTGCTGATATGGAAAAACTATGATGGTTGGATAATGTTAAATTTATATGCACAAGTTACTTCTGATCCTAATAATTTAGATAAAGTTTTTAATAATAATTTACATAATAAAAAAATATTTGAAATAGAAAAAAATACTAAATAGATTTCCTAATTCAGATATATTAGCTTGTTGGGGAAATTTAATTGAAAAAAAGAAGATATTTAAAAATATTGTCTAAAAAGTTTAAAGATAGATAATAATATTGCTGATTACAATTTTCCTGACAAGATAAAAAAATATAAAAAGGAATTATTAGTTTAACCAAGGGCAGAAAAATGGTTTTATAGAGGAAAGACTACTAAGAAAGGGCACCCAAATCATCAAGCTCGCACTCAAAAAAATATTGCTAGACTAGAAAAAAATTTAATATTAAAAAAATATATAAAAAAATTTATAAATATATACTGCACCTAAAAATCTAGGACATAAGATTGGATGTGCAGTTTTTTTGTTATAATCTCTTTTTATTTTTTTAAAAACTATGCTATAATTTAAAAAAATAGAATAGGAGTTGATTATGGAAATTAAGGAAAATAAATTGAAAAATGAAGAAAAATTTTTGATAATATTTATGTTGGGTCAAATATAATTTCAAAGTTAAATGATTATACAAAAGATTTTGATAAGGTTTTAGTTTTTTTCAAATGAAACAATAGCTGACTTATATTTTGAAAAAGTTTAAGTCAACTTTAATAGAGAAAGATAAAAATCTTTTTATTTTACAATTAAAGATGGAGAAGAATATAAAAAAATATTGAAAGTATACTATCAGTTTATGATTTTATGCTTGAGAATAATTTTTTTCAAGAAAATCTTTAGTTATTAGTCTTGGTGGTGGAGTTATTTGTGATATGGGTGGCTATATCTCTGCTACTTACATGAGAGGAATAGAATTCATACAAGTACCTACTTCACTTTTTGGCACAAGTAGATGCAAGTGTTGGAGGAAAGGTTGCTATAAATCACCCTAAGTGTAAAAAAATATGATAGGAAGCTTTAAAAAGTCCATATAGAGTAATAATAGATGTAGAATTTTTTTAAAGACTTTAGTAGAAAGAGAGTTTAAGTCTGGAATGGGAGAGCTTTTTAAAAACATTCTTTTCTAACAAAAAGATAAGAAATATTTAGAATACATAGAAAATAATGTTGAAAAAAATAAAAAGCTTTGGATAATGAAGTCTTAGAAAAATATTGTAGAGCAATCTATAAGAATAAAAAAACATTATGTGGATATAGATCCTTTTGAAAAAAAGGAGAAAGAGCTTTTTTTAAACTTAGGTCATACTTATGCTCATGCCTTAGAAAGTTTCTTTGCATACAAGGCATATACTCATGGTGAAGCTGTTGCTAAAGGGAATAATTTTTTTGATTTAGAACTTTCGCTTTTAAGGGGACAAATTGATGAAGCCTACTTAGAAAGAGCTAGAAACATTTTTAATCTATTTAATATAGATACTGATTTAATCTACTTAGATAGTGATAAATTTATTCCTTTAATGAGAAAGGATAAAAAAGAACTCTTTTAATAAAATCATAACAATTATATTAGATAACGAAGGAAATTTATCTAAAAACAGAAGTTAAAGAAGATGAAATTATAAAGATTATAGCTAAGTATGAGAACAATTTTTTTAAGAGCAAGTATTGATATAGGTACAAATTCTTGTAGATTATTTATAGCTGAAGTTAAAAAAATTGAGAATGAGATTATTTTTTTAAAAAAAGGAGATTCATAAAGATTTAGAAATAGTTAAACTTGGAGAAGATGTAAATAAAAAAATAAATTCCTAAAGGAAGAAGCTATTGAAAGAACTTTAAAATGTTTAAAAAAATACAAAGAACTTATAGATGAATATTCTATAGAAGAAAAAAAGACATTATTTGTTTTGCAACTTCTGCAACTAGAGATTCATCTAACAGAGACTATTTCATTAAAAAAAGCTTATGATGAAGCTAAAAATAAAAAAATCAATTGTATCAGTGGAGATGAAGAAGCCTATATAAATTTTAAAGGGGTTATAAGCTCTTTTGATAAAAAAATTTTTAAAGAAAAATATTTTAGTTTTTTTGATATAGGTGGAGGTTCAACTGAATTTACACTTGGGAATATGAATGGTATAGAAAAAGAAAATTAGTTTAAATATAGGTTCTGTTAGAATAACAGAAAAGTTTTTTTCTTAGAAGATAGAATATATAATTATTCAGAAGAAAAATAGGAATAAAAGCAAAAAGAATGGATAAAAGAAAATTTAAAAAAACTTGAAGAATTCAAAAATGAAAGCTTTATTTTAGTTGGAGTAGCAGGAACAACTACAACACAGGTGAGTGTTAGAGAGAAAAATGGAAATATATGATAGTGAAAAAAATACATCTTTCTGACTTGACAACTAAAGAAATTAGTGATAATTTAGATTTATTTATAAAAAAATATAAAGAATGATAAAAAAATGTTAAAGGTTTAGATACTAAAAGAAGAGATGTTATAATAGGAGGAACTATTATATTAAAAAGAAATTCTAGAATATTTTAAAAAAAGATTCTTTGGTAGTTTCTGAAAATGATAATCTTATGGGAGCAATATTAGAAGGAGTAAATGAAAATGATAGATGTAGTAAATAATATATCAGGATATTTTTGATGAAGATTTTTGAAAAATATAATTTATAAAGATTTGAGAACAAATGGACTTTTCAGATGAAGAAGTAGAAAAAAATTATTAAGTGATAAATATAGAGATTTACCTATGATGGAAGAAAAATATCTTTAAGTTAAATAACTATAAATTAGGAAGTATAGGTTTTACTTCAAGAGAACTAGAAAAATTTAAAAGATAGATTTCTGTGAAGAAAAAAACTATTATCTAATGATTATAATGGAGAAAAATCCTACAAATCAAATAGTGTATTTAAAAAGTTCTATTTGACAAAGAAAGTAAGAAAAATTTTTAGGTTGTCAAATTGCAAATGAAAGAAATATAGAAGCTAGACTTAAAGCAATTAAGGCTATAATGGAAAAAAAGGTGGAGATTTAAAGGAATTAGTAAAATATAAGGTAAATCCTACTGATAATGAATGGAATCCAGATATTTTAAATCTTCTAGCACTTACAGCTTTAGGAAAAGATAAAGAAGTTTCAACAGATGTTGAGGCAAAAGATATTGAAACTTTATCAAAAAAATAAAGAGTTTTTTTATTAGATGTTAGAGAAGAATATGAATATGAAGAAGGTCATGTAAAAAGGTGCAGTTAATCTACCACTTAGAGAAATTTTATCTCAAAAAAAGATAGCTTACCAAAAGATAGAGATATCTATGTATATTGTAGAAGTGCACATAGAAGTGCAGATGCAGTTAATTTCCTAAAAAAAGTTTAGGCTTTGATAAGGTACATAATGTTGAAGGTGGTTTTTATAGATATTTCATTTAATGAATATCATAAGGATAAGGGAAATTTAGAGAATAGTATAGTTACAAATTATAATTTTGATTAGGAGTAAAGAATGAAGTTAGTAGTTTCAGATTTAGATGGAACTCTTTTTAAATGATGATAGTGAAGTAAGTTTAGAAACAATACAAGCAATTAAACAATTAAAAAGAGAAGGGAATAGAGTTTGCTATTGCAACAGGTAGAAGTTTTTAATTCTGCCAATAAAATTAGAAAGAAAAATAGGTTTAGAAATCTATTTGATATGTAATAATGGAGCAAATATTTATAATAAAAAAATGGAGAACTTATTAAAAAAATAATGTTATGCCAGCTGATTTAATAAGAAAGGTTGTAAGATTTTTTTAACTGAGAATAAAATTGGATATTTTTGGTTTTTGATGGAAGCGGAGCAAATTTTTTTATGTTCCCTATGGCACAGAAATAGATGATGAGTTCTTGAAAGAACATATGCCACATTATATTAAAAAGTTCAGAGGATATAGATAAACTTCCTGCCTTAGAAAAAAATTTTTAATAATTGAAGAAGATTCTGAAAGAATATATGAAATTAAAGATTTAATACACGATAGCTTTGATGATGAACTAGAAATAGTTATCTCAGCTGATGATTGTTTAGATTTAAATATAAAAAGGTTGTAGTAAAAGAGGCGGAGTAGAATATATTTCACAAGAATTAGAAATAAATCCAAGAGAAATTATGGCTTTTTGGAGACAGTGGAAATGACTATAAAAATGTTAAAAATATGTAGGTCATCCTGTTGCTATGAAAGATAGCTTCATGAGTAAAAAGAGACTTTGAAAAATAAGACTGACTTTACAAATGATGAAAGTGGAGTTGCAAAATATTTACAACAATACTTTTAACCTATAATCATAAAAAAATAGTTCGTTACTGAGTAGATTTCTTAACGATAAAAAAAATCTACATTCGTAACTCACTTATTTTTTTATTAAGCATTTTAGAAATTTTTACCAAATTTTTAATAAATATATAATAGAATATAAGAAAAGGAATAGGGAATGGAAAACATAATTACAAACGAACAAATAAACGAAGCAATTTTTAATAAAAAGGAGAAGATAGAAGAAAGTTTAAGAACAACATATAGAAAAATATGGAAAAAAACTTTATCAAAGCTATAAAAAGAATTTGATTTGATTAAAGATGGAGATAAGATAGCAGTTGGAGTTTCTGGAGGAAAGGATAGTTTACTACTTTGTAAATTATTCCAAGAATTGAAAAAGGATAGAAGTAAAAAAATTTTTGAAGTAAAAATTTATTTCGATGAACCCAGGCTTTGAAGCCTTAGATGTAGATAAGTTTAAAGAAAATTTAATAGAAATGGGTATAGATTGTGAATTGTTTGATGCTAATGTTTGGCAAATAGCATTTGAAGAAGCACCTGATAGTCCTTGCTTTTTTTATGTGCTAAGATGAGAAGAGGAGTTCTATATAAGAAAGTTGAAGAACTAGGTTTTTAATAAATTAGCTTTAGGTCATCATTTTGATGATATTGTTGAAACTACTATGATAAATATGTTCTTTGCAGGTACAGTAAAAACTATGTTACCAAAAGTTCCATCGACTTCTGGTAAGATGGATATAATAAGACCTCTTGCTTATGTTAGAGAAAAAGATATAATAAATTTTATGAAATACAATGAAATTCAAGCTATGAGCTGTGGTTGTCCTATAGAAGCAGGAAAGATAGATTCAAAAAAAGAAAAGAAGTTAAATTTTTACTACAAGAACTTGAAGAAAAAATCCTAATATAAAACAAAGCATATTTAATGCTATGAAAAAAATATTAATTTGGACTATATTCTTGGATATACAAGAGGAAACAAAGAAAAATAGGAGGATAAATGAATTTCTATTTAAAAACTATTGATAAAAAAATTTTTAGAAAGATCAATGACTGCTAAAGATAGTGAGATTTTTAAAAAAATTAAAAATCAGGTTATGATTTATCAAGTGAAGAAAAAGAAAGAACTAGAAGAGCTTATAGATAACTTGATTTAAAGGGGGATAATATGTCAATAAAAATTTTTATATGACAGACAAAAAGACAGCTATTACATATGGAGAGCAAAAAGATTTCTTATGCAGATGTGATTAAGTATGTGAATTTTTATTCTGATTTTTTTAGATATTGAAAAAGGGTGATAGATCAGCTCTTATGATGGAAAAATAGACCAGAGTCTATTTTTTTCGTTTTTCAATATGGGCTAAAAAAAGGAATAGCAATAAGTTTAGATGCAGGTTATACTGTGGACCAACTTGCTTTATGTACTTGGAGATTCTGAACCAAAAATATCTTTTTGTATCAAATAAAAACTAAAGAAGTTGCTGAAGCAGCAAATTCAAAAATTAAATAATGCTGTAAAGATTATAAATGTTGATGAGCTTCAATTACCAACTGACTATAAGATAAAACAAGAAGAATTTTCAAATGATTCAAATGAAGATGTAGCGGTATTGGTTTATACCTCAGGAACAACAGGAAATCCAAAAGGTGTAATGATAACTTATGAAAAATATTGAAACTAATATGGCAGGAGTAAGAGCAGTTGATTTAGTCAATGAAAAATGATGTTATCTTAGCAATGTTACCATATCATCATATTATGCCACTATGTTTTACATTAATATTACCAATGTATATGGGAGTTCCAATAGTATTGTTAACTGAAATCTCATCAGCTACTCTTTTTAAAGACAATGCAAGAAAAATAGAGTAACTGTTATTCTTGGAGTTCCAAGAGTATGGGAAATGTTAGATAAAGCTATAATGACTAAGATTAATCAAAGTTCAGTAGCTAAGTTTATGTTTAAATTAGCTTCAAAAAACTAACTCTATGTCTATAAGAAAAAAATGTTGTTCTCAAAAAGTTCATAAACAATTTGGCGGACATATTAGACTTATGGTTTCAGGTGGAGCAAAGATAGATAAATCAATATTAGAAGATTTTTCGTACTATGGGATTCAGAGCTATACAAGGTTATGGTATGACAGAAACAGCTCCTATAATCACTTTCAATGTACCAGGTAGAGAAAGATCAGATTCAGCTGGAGAAGTTATTCCTAATGTGGAAGTTAAAATTGCTGATGATGGAGAAATTCTTGTTAAAGGTAAAAAACGTAATGAAGGGTTACTACAAGAATGAAACTGCAACTAAAGAAGCTTTTTGATGCAGAAGGTTGGTTCCATACAGGTGATTTAGGAAGAATGGAAGGAAAAATACCTAATAATAATTGGTAGAAAAAAAGAAATGATAGTTCTTGCTAATGGGAAGAATATAGATCCTAATGATATTGAAGCTGAAATCATGAAAAAAATACAGACTTGATAAAGGAAATAGCTGTTACAGAATACAATGCACAATTACTTGCTATAATTTATCCTGATTTTGAAAAAAACTTCAAGCTCAACAAATAGTTAATATTAAAGATGCTATTAAATGGGAAGTTATAGATAAATATAATGTAACTGCTCTAACTATAAGAAAAATTCATGATATAAAGATAATTAAGCAAGAATTACCTAAAAACAAGATTAGGAAAAAAATTAGAAGATTCATGCTTAAAGACTTATTAGAAGATAAAGTAGAAGCTCCTGAGAAAAAAATAGAAAAAAAGTTGTAGAAGTTCCAAGTGAAATTAAAAGAAAAAAATATGATATAATAAATAAATATATAACTGAAAGATATAACAAAGACATTGATTTAGATTCTCATATAGAATTGGATTTAGGTTTTGACTCTTTAGATATAGTGGAATTTATGAATTTCTTGAATTCAACTTTTTGAAATTGAAATAGTTGAGCAGGATTTTTGTTGACCATAAAACAATTTCTGATATAATAAAGTTAGTAGAAGAAAAAAATCAGGAATAACAAGTGAAAAAAAGCAGTAGAAAAAGTTGATAAGAATGAAAACCTGAAAAAAATTATTGATAGTGATTCTGATGTTAAGTTACCACCTAGTGCTAAATATGCTAAGGTTTTTAAAAATTTTTTTATTCAGTCCACTATTTAAATTCTACTTTAGATATAAATATAGTGGAAAAAGAAAATCTAGGAGAAGGTGCAGGAATAATTGTAGGAAACCATCAAAGTTATTTAGATGCCTTTATGTTAAACAATGCTTTTTACTTACAAGGAATTGAATAACAACTACTATATAGCAACAGCTTTACATTTTAAGAGTAAGACTATGAAATATCTAGCTGGAAATGGAAATATAATATTAGTTGATGCTAATAGAAACTTAAAGAATACTCTACAAGCAGCAGCTAAGGTTCTAAAAAAGTGGAAAGAAATTACTTATTTTCCCTGAAGGAGCAAGAACAAGAGATGGACAATTACAAGAGTTTAAAAAGACTTTTTGCTATACTAGCACAAGAATTAAATGTACCTATTTATCCTTTTTGTATTGAAAGGGGCTTATGAAGCTTTTTCCATATAATAAAAAAATTCCCAAAAGAGACATGATATTTCAGTTCAATTCTTAGAAAAAAATTGATCCACAAAAATAAAAACTGTTGAAGAATTAGTTGAGGAAACTAAAGATAAAAATTGCTAAGAACTATTATTAAAAATATACAAAATGGAGGTAAGGATATGTATTATGATATGAATGATATTGATGTTAGAAGTTCGAATAATTTTTTTAAGAAAAGTATTTTTTTCTATATGGCTCTAGGTGTGGCTATTTCTTTTGGTACAGGGATATACCTATATTTATATAATCAAGAATTATTATTTTCTTTAGCAAGATATTTTTAATATTTTAGGTATTGCTGGTTTAGGAATGGTCTTAGTATTAAATTTCTTTTTAAAGAAAATGTCAGCGGGAATTGCAAGAATATTGTTTATACTGTATTCAGTTGTAATAGGAACAATTTTTTTAGTACAGTTGGTTTTGCGTATTCGCCACTAGCTATACTTTATGCTTTTTGCATCTGCTCTTACAATATTTGTTGTGATGTCAATTTATGGATTTTTTTACAAAAAGAAGATTTAAGTTCATATAGAACATTTTTTTAATAGTAGGTTTAATCTCGCTTATAGTGATGGGATTATTTAATATATACCTAGGAGTAGGTAGATTGTATTGGATTGAAACAATATTTGGAATAGTTATTTTCACTGGATTTACAGCTTATGATGTAAAATAGAATAAAAACATATATCTTATCAATTAGAAAATGAAGAAGGTGAAAATGTAGAAAAAAACTTTCTATAGTATGGGCTTTAGAGCTTTATCTTGACTTTATCAATTTATTCTTATACTTATTAAGAATTTTTTTGGAAAAAAAGAAAAATAATTATTTAGGAGTTATCAGATGAAAAAAATATTATTATTAATGTTTTCTGTTCTATGTGTAAATTCATTTTCATATGTAGAGAGAAATGAACAAGTTGGAAGTAGAGGACTTGAGCTTATGAGAGAAAGTAACATAAATCAAAAATATGGGATTATCTAAAGAAAGTGGAAGTACTCAAATAATTGATGCTTATGCAGGAAATGGAAAAATTCTCTAAAAAACTAAAGGATTTATGATAGGGACAACAAGTAATCTTGTTGCTTATCCTAATATCACTGCTGGGGTTACTGTAGCTTATGATAAGTATAAATATAAACCAGGAAGCAATGATTACTGGGGAAGAGACTATGACTTAAATACTTATTTTTTTCATACAAATTAGATAAGAATTTATTTACACTAGGTTTAGGATATTCTCAATCAAGACATGTTGAAAAAGAGAGGATATATAGGAAACTTAGAATACGGTAGATTTTTAACTCCTAGCACTTATCTTTATGCAGGAATTGAAGGACAAAAATAGAAATTATAAAAAAACTCTGAAGATTTAAATTTTTGTTAATTATAAAGTAGGAGTTTTGAGACAAGATACTTGGAAAAAAATTAAAGTTTGTAAATGGTGTTGAAGTTAATATGGATAATAAAAAAATATGATAGAGAAGAAAGAGGAAGAGGAAATGTAACTTTCATATCTAGAGCTTCATATTATATCTATGATGACTTGTTATTTGATGTTCAATACAGAGGTACTAAAAAAATAGTAAATTTTATGACAATGTAGTTGGAGTTGGATTTACACACTATTTTTTTAAGGAGTTATAGATATGGAAAAAAATCAGATACTTTTAAAAAAAGAAAAATAAAAAGAAATAAAAGAAAAAAATTGCAAGACCTTGTACAGAGTTTGAAACCAAGAATTTTGACTATGATGATGAAAAATAAAGTTAGTTGGATAGGTAGAGTATTTTTTTATGTAAAGAAGATGAAGTTGAAGAAAGACCTAAAGATGATAAGGGAGAAACTATGTATCCTTTAGCACAATTTTTATCTTTCTAATCTTCCTTACATACCAGAAGCTTTAAAGAAATTTGAATATATAACTGTATTTATGTGTGAAGATTTTCCAGAATACAGCAATACAGATGGTCTTGTATCAAGAAATGGTAATGGTTGGATATTGAGAACTTATACTAAAGATGATGTTTTAGTAAAAAAATGAATATTTAAGAGATGATAACTTTTGTCCTAAGGCTTACCCATTAGAAGCTAAATTTCATGCTGAAGACTATCCAATTTGGGATGGTGGAGGACTTGATGAAGATTTAGAAATTGAAATATGTGATTTAGAAGAAGAATTTGATGATGAAGTAAGTTACTATCAAGATATTGGAAATGATCATACATATTTACATAAATTCGGAGGCTATCCTTCATATTGTCAACCTGGTTTAGGTTTAGAAGTTGAAAAAAAGACTATAATTTTGTTTTCCAAATTTCTAGTGATGATGTTGCACAATACAATGTAGTAGATTCAGGAAGTTTGATGTTTTTTTCTACAATGAAAAATGAAGACAAATGGATGATGTACTTTGATTTTTTTATTAAAAAAAGTAAAAAAATAAGAAAAGATACTGATTTTTAAAAAAATAATTTCAGTATCTTTTTTTATTTTGAATATTTTTTTCGAACTTTTTATAAAAAAAGTAAAAAATCTATTGATTTTATATAGTAAAAAAATAAAAAAATATGTTATTATAGATAAAATACAAGTTTTTTTAAATTAGTTTTAAGTTAGGTGGTGAAAAAAATGAAAAGAGAATGTGGAGTTTTATTAGCAATTAGTTCTCTTCCAAGTGCTTATGGAATTGGAGATTTTTGGGAAAGAAGCATATCGTTTTGTTGATTTCTTAGAAGCTTCAGGGCAAAAGCTTGTGGCAAATATTACCACTATGTCCTGTTGAATACGGAAACTCTCCTTATCAATCACCTTCTACTTTTTGCAGGTAATTTTTTTATATTTAGATTTAGAAGATTTAGTTGACAACGAATATTTAACACAAGGGGATATTGATGTTTTAAAAAAGTGAAGTATCCTCTGTTGATTATGAATATAAAAAAAGCCAGAAAGAGTCTTTATTGAAAAAAAGGCCTCTCAGGCTTTTTTTACAAAAAACACAGAAGAAAGTGAATTTAAGAAATTTCAAAGTGAAAAATCAATTTTGGTTAGAAGACTATGCTCTTTTTCTATCTTTAAATAAAAAAATTTAAGGGTAAAAATGTGGAACACTTGGGATAAAGGCTATAAGTTTAGAGAAAGAAAATCTATAGAAGAAGCAAAAAAGAATTTGAAGAAGAATATAAATATGAAAGTTTTTATTCAGTATTATTTCTATAAACAATGGAAAAAAAGTTAAAAGATTATGCCAATAGTAAAGGAATAAAAAAATTATAGGAGATTTACCTATATATGTTGCTAGCAATAGTGCAGATACTTGGCAACATCCAAAACTATTCTGCTTTTGATAAGCATCTAAAGATAAAAAGCAGTGGCAGGTTGCCCACCAGATTATTTTTTTCTAAAAAAAGGACAATTATGGGGAAATGTTCTCTATGATTGGGAAGCTATGAAAAAAAGATAACTATTCTTGGTGGGAACAAAAGAATAAAAACATAGTTTTTTTACTTTATGACGTTCTAAGATTAGATCGTTTTAGAGGTTTTGCTTCTTATTGGGCTATTCGTTATGGAGAAAAAAACCGCTATCAATGGAAGATGGGAAATAGGGTCCAAGAATACAATTTTTTTAGAGATTTGGAAAGAAAAGTTAAAAAAATATAGATATTATAGCAGAGGACTTAGGAACACTCACAGCAGATGTATTTAAACTTTTAAGACAAACGAACTATCCAAATATGAAAGTAATGCAATTTGGTCTAACAGAATGGGATAATATGTACAATCCTAAAAATTATACTGAAAAACTCAGTAGCTTATACAGGTACTCATGATAATATGTCTATGGTGGAATGGTATTCTACTTTGAATAAAAAAATGAAAAAAATTTATCTGTGATGAAAATTTAAAAAAATTTTTTTAAAACAACTATAACACAAATATATGGGAGCCTATACAATGGAGAGCAATAGAAGCTCTATATGCTTCAAAAATCAAATAGGGTTATAGTGCCTTTACAAGATATATTAGGTTTGGGAGCAGATTCAAGAATGAATACTCCATCAACAGTTGGAGATAACTGGGTATGGAGAGTCTATTTGGAATATAGACATGGTGATTTAGAAAATAAATTATATAATTTAGCAAAAAGGTATCAAAGAATTTAGAAAAAGGGGAAAAAAATGGAATTTAATAAGGAAAAAAATGGAAGAAAAAGTTGGAAGAAAAGTTATTAGAAAGATTTTCTGTGAGTTTTAAAAGATGCTAGTTCTTTTGAAGTATACAGAGCTTTAGGAGAAACTGTTATAAGTTTTATAGCTAGAGATTGGTATGAAACAAAAGAGAAATATTCTAAGACTAAACAAGCATTTTATTTATCTTCTGAATTTTTTTAATGGGAAGAGCTCTAGGAAATAACTTAATCAACTTAGGAATAGATAAAGAAGTAAGAGAATTCTTAGAAGAAATAGGAATTGACTATAATCAAGTTGAGGATGAAGAAGAAGATCCAGCATTAGGAAATGGCGGTCTAGGAAGACTAGCAGCTTGCTTTTATGGACTCATTGGCAACTTTAAACTTAGCTGGACAAGGTTATAGTATAAGATATAGAAATGGTATTTTTAACCAATATTTAAGAGATGGTTATCAAGTTGAAAAAAACCTGAAACATGGCTAAAAATATGGTGATGTTTGGTCTATCATGAGACCAGAAGATGAGGTAATAGTAAACTTTGGTAATGGTTCAGTAAGAGCACTACCTTATGATATGCCGATAATAGGTTATGGAACTAAGAATGTAAACACACTTAGATTATGGGAAGCTCATTCAATAAATGACTTAGATTTAGGAGTATTCAATCAACAAGATTATCTACATGCTACACAAGATAAAACACTAGCTGAAGATATTTCTCGTGTTCTATATCCTAATGACTCAACTGATGAAGGAAAGAAATTAAGACTTCGTCAACAATATTTCTTTTGTATCTGCTTCATTGCAAGATATAATAAAGAATTTTTAAAAAGGTACATGGAAGAGAATTTACAAAAAAATTCCTGAATTTATAGCAATTCAATTGAATGATACTCACCCTGTTATAGCTATACCAGAACTTATGAGAATCTTAGTTGATATAGAAGGAGTTTTATGGGAAGATGCTTGGGAAATAGTAAAGAAAAACTTTCTCATACACTAACCACACTATCTTAGCAGAAGCACTAGAAAAATGGTGGGTAGGGATTGTATCAAGAAGTTGTCCCTAGAATATTCCAAATAACTGAAGGAATTCACAATCAATTTAAAAATGAGTTAGCTCAACTATATCCAAATGATCAAGATAAACAAAATAGAATGCAAATAATTCAAGGTAATATGATACATATGGCTTGGCTTGCAATCTATGGAAGCCATAAAGTAAATGGAGTTGCTGAACTACATACTGAAATCTTAAAAGAAAGAGAATTAAGAGATTGGTATGAATTATATCCAGAAAAATTCTTAAATAAAACTAATGGAATTACACAAAGAAGATGGTTGTTGAAATCTAATCCACAACTTGCTTCTTATATAACAGAACTTATAGGAGATGCTTGGATAAAAGATTTATCTGAACTTAAAAAAACTTGAACAATTCCTAGATGATAAAAAAATGTTTTAGATAGAATATGGGATATAAAAAAATTGAAAAGAAAAAGAACTTGTTGAATATCTGAGAGAAACTCAAGGTATAGATATAAATCCAAACTCTATCTTTGATGTACAAGTTAAGAGATTACATGAATACAAAAAGACAATTATTAAATATTTTTCCAAGTATATAACTTGTATCAACAATTAAAAACAAAAATCCTAGTATGGACTTTACTCCAACAACTTATATATTTGGAGCAAAAGGCAGCACCAGGATATAAAGTTGCAAAAAGGAATTATTCGTTTAATTAATGATGTTGCTCAAATAATTAATGGAGACAATGATGTTAAAAGATAAACTAAAAGTTGTTTTTTTGTTGAAAACTATAGAGTTACAGTTGCTGAAAAAGATATTCCCTGCTGCAGATATTTCAGAACAAATTTCAACAGCTGGAAAAAGAAGCTTCAGGTACTGGAAATATGAAATTCATGCTAAATGGAGCATTAACTTTAGGTACATTAGATGGAGCTAATGTGGAAATTGCAAAAAGAAGCTGGGGAAGAAAAATGAGTATATTTTTTTGGTATGAGAGTTGAAGACATTGATACTCTTATTAAAAAGGATATGACCCAAGATTCCCGTATAATAATGTAAGTGGACTAAAAGCAAGTTGTAGATGCTTTTAATAGATGGAAGTCTTAGTGATTTAGGTAGTGGAATTTATAGAGAAATTCACTCTTTACTAATGGAAAGAGGAGATCGATATTTTGTTTTAGAAGACTTTGAAGATTATAGAAAAAAACTCAAAGAACTATAAATAGAGAATACAAAGATAAATATTCTTGGGCAAAAATGCTAAAAAAATATAGCTAATGCTGGAAAGTTCTCTTCAGATAGAACAATTTTTAGAATATGCTAATGAAATTTGGAATATAAAAAGAAGCAAAAATTTAATTTCTACACTATAAAGAGGTGATGTTTATGTCTGGGCAAATGGAACATTATTTATTTCATCGTGGAGAGTACAGACAAGCTTATGAATATTTTGGAGCACATCCAAATAGAAGTTCAACGATATTTCGTATTTGGGCTCCAACAGCAAAAGTCAGTAGCTGTTGTTGGTGATTTTAATAATTGGAATGCTAGAGAAGAAGATTATTGTAAAAAAATAACAAATGAAGGTATATGGGAAGTTGAAATAAAGAAAGTAAAAAAAGATGCTGTATATAAATTTCAAATAGAAACTTCTTGGGGACAAAAAAATATTGAAAAGCAGATCCTTATGCTTTTTTTATTCAGAACTTAGACCTCAAACAGCCTCTGTAGTTAATGGAAAACCAAAATTTCGTTGGGGAGATAAAAAAATGGCTTAATAATAGAGAAATAGGCTATGCTAAACCAATTAATATATATGAAGTTCATCTTGGTTCTTGGAAGAAAAAAAGAAGATGGAACTTATTATAATTATAGAGAAATTGCTGAGTTATTGGTTGAGTACATGTTAGAAAATGAACTATACTCATATTGAAATAATGCCAATAACAGAATATCCTTTTTGATGGTTCTTGGGGCTACCAAGCTACAGGATACTATTCAGTAACTAGCCGTTATGGGACTCCAGAAGACTTTATGTATTTTGTAAATTATTTCCATAAGAATAATTTAGGAGTAATATTGGATTGGGTTCCTGGCCATTTTTTTGTAAAGATGCACATGGACTATATCGTTTTGATGGAAGTGCATGTTACGAATATGAAGATCAGAATCTTGGAGAAAATGAATGGGGTACGGCTAACTTTAATGTAGCAAGAAATGAAGTTAGAAGTTTTTAGTATCTAATCTGTACTTTTTGGATAAAAAGAATTCCATATAGATGGAGTAAGAATGGATGCAATATCTAATATGCTTTACCATAAAGATGGAGTTAGTGAAAATAGAGCTTCTATTGAATTTTTACAATATTTAAATCAAAGCTTACATGAAGATTATCCAGATGTTATGTTAGTAGCTGAAGATTCTTCAGCTTGGCCTCTGGTAACAAAGTATCAGGCTGATGGTGGACTTGGATTTGACTTTTAAATGGAATATGGGATGGATGAATGATACTTTAAAAATATATAGAGCAAGATCCATTTTTTTAGAAAAATCACATCATGGTAAATTAACATTTTCATTTATGTATGCATTTTCAGAAAATTTTATATTACCATTATCACATGATGAGATAGTTCATGGTAAAAAAATGCTATTTTAAATAAGATGCCTGGTTATTATGAAGATAAATTAGCTCATGTCAAAAATTTATACTCTTATCAAATGGCTCATCCTGGAAAAATTAAATTTTTATGGGAAATGAGTTTGTACAAGGTTTAGAGTGGAGATATTATGAGCAACTTGAATGGCAACTTTTAAAAAGATAATAAAGGTTCTAAAGATATACAAAAAAATATGTAAAAGCTTTAAATACCTTATACCTAGAAGAAAAAAAGCACTTTGGCATGATGGTCAAAAATGCTTTTTGAATGGATAGAGACATGAAAACATAGATGAAAAATATGTTAATCTTTTTAAGAAAAAAACTCCTGATACAGATGATTTTTATAATAGTTGTGTTTAATTTCTCTGGAAAAGATCATGATAAATACCCTGTAGGAGTAAACTCAGAAGGGGAATATGAATGTATTTTAGATAGTAATGATAAGAAATTTGGAGGTTCTTATCAAGGAAAGAAAAAAACTACAAAACTATAAAAAAATCTTGGAATAACAGAGAACAATGTATAGAAGTAAAAGATTGCAAAAAAATTCAACAATATTTTTTTAAAAACATAAGAAGGGAAACGAGGAGGATTAGCTATGAAAAGAAAAATGATTGCTATGATATTAGCTGGAGGACAAGGAAGTCGTCTAAAAACAATTAACTGAAGACCTTGCAAAGCCTGCAAGTAGCATTTGGTGGGAAATATCGTATAATAGATTTCACTTTAACAAACTGTTCTCATTCTGGGATAGATACTGTTGGTGTATTGACACAATATGAACCTCATATATTAAATAATCATATAGGAAGGGGTTCTCCTTGGGATTTGGATAGAATGGATGGTGGAGTTACTGTATTACAACCTCATACTAGAAAAAAATGATGAAAAAAAGGTTGGTACAAAGGAACAGCTAATGCTATCTATCAAAAATATAAAATTTATTGAAGAATACAACCCTGAATATGTTTTTAATTTTATCTGGTGACCATATATACAAAAATGAATTACGATAAGATGTTGCAATATCATATTCAAAAAAAGGCAGATGTAACTATAGGAGTTTTTAGAGTTCCTTTAAAAGACGCTCCAAGTTTTTGGTATTATGAATACAAGAGATGATATGACTATATATGAATTTGAAGAAAAAGCCTAAGGAACCAAAAGAGTGATTTAGCTTCAATGGGTATATACATCTTTAATTGGGAAGAATTGAAAAAAATACTTGGAAGAAGATGAAAAAAATCCAAACTCTGATAATGATTTTGGTAAAAAAATATAATACCTAATATGTTGAATGATGGTAAAAAAAGTTAGTAGCATATCCATTTGAAGGTTATTGGAGAGATGTTGGAACTATTCAAAGTTTCTGGGATGCACATATGGACTTATTATCAGAAAAATAATGACCTTGATCTTTTTGATAAAAAAATTGGAGAATAAATACAAGACAGGGTATCTATACACCTTCATATTTTTGAAACAGGTTCTAAAAATAAAAAAATAGTCTAATAGATAAGGGATGTCTTGTTGAAGGAGAAATTTATCACTCAGTTATATTTTTCAGGAGTAAAGATAGGAAAAAAATTCAAAAGTCATAGATTCTATTATAATGGCCGATACAGAGATAGGGGACAATGTAACTATTTGTAAAGCTATTATTGCAAATGATGTAAAAAAATAGCTGACAACGTGGTTCTTGGTGATGGAAAAGAGATAGCTGTTGTAGGGGAGAAAAAAAGTTATAGAAAAAAATAGACGGAGGCTTGATTACTATGATAAGAAATTATATGGCAATAATTTATTTAGGAGATAATAAACAAAATATAAGTCCTTTAACAAAAGTTAGATCTTTAGCATCTATTCCTGTTGGAGGTTCATACAGAATAATAGATTTTGCTTTATCAAATGTTGTAAATTCTGGAATAAGAAATGTAGGTCTATTTTGTGGAAATGAAGAATTAAATTCACTTACAGACCATATTGGTATGGGGGCAGAATGGGATTTAGCAAGAAAAAAAGATGGTATCTTTTATTTTTCAAAAAGAATGCTAGATGACGATCTTTCTCTAAATCAATCAAGAATTAGCAAAAAAATATGGAATACTTTTTTTAGAAGTACACAAGATCATATAGTTGCTTTAAATGGACATATGGTATGTAATTTAGATATTTCAGATTTAATTGAAAAGCATAAAGAATCTGGAAAAAGAAATAACTATGGTCTATAAAAAAAGTAAAAAAAGGCTAATGAACATTTTAATAATTGTTCATCTGTAAAGATTGATGAAAAATAATCGTGTTATAGGAATAGGTCAAAAATTTATTTTTTTAGAGAAGAGGAAAAATATTTCTTTAGATGCCTTTGTATTAAGCAAAGAACTTATGTTAAAATTATTGATAGATAGTATACAAGAAGGAAAATATAATGTTCTGTCAGAAATAATTGCTAGAAAAATTACCTTCTCTAAATGTTAATGCTTATGAATTTAAAGGTTATTTACAATGTATAAATTCAACTAAAGAATACTTTAATTTCAATATGAATATATTGAAAAAAAGAAATAAGAGAAGATATTTTTGGTTTTAAAGAGTGGAAGAAGGATTCTAACTAAGGTTAAGGACACACCTCCTACTATTTTTCAAAAGAAACAGCTGAAGTAGAAAATTCATTAATTTCAAATGGATGTATTATAGAAGGTAAGGTAATAAATAGTGTACTATCAAGAGGTACTATTGTAGAAAAAGATGTTGTTTTAGAGGAATGTGTAATCTTACAAGATTGCCATATTAAGGCTGGTTCTCATTTAAAAAATGTAATAGTTGATAAAAATAATATTATCCATGAAAATGAAAAACTATCAGCTTCAGAGGAATATCCATTGGTTATAGAAAAAAAGGTATGAAGTGGAATACAAAGGAATATCAAGATTTGATGGATTATATTAAGAATAAATAAAATGGAGGGAAAAGAATGAAAATTCTTTTTGCAACAGGGGAAGCATTTCCCTTTATAAAAACAGGAGGCTTAGGAGATGTATCTTATTCTCTTCCAAAAAGCTTTAGTACAAAAAGAAAAAAACTTGATGTGAGAGTAATTTTACCTAAATATAGCAAGATTTCAAATGAACTTTTTAAAAAGATGCTAGACATTTAGGTCACAAAAGAAATTTGGGTTGCTCATCACAATGAATATGTAGGAATAGAAGAAGTGGAATTAGAAGGAGTAATTTACTATTTTGTAGATAATGAAAGATATTTTAGAAGGCTTAATGTTTATGGTGAATATGATGACTGTGAGAGATTTTTTTATTCTTCTCTAAAGGCAGTTGTTGAAACTATGGATATTACAGATTTTAAGCCTGATATTATTCACTGTAATGACTGGCAAACAGCACTTATACCAATATATTTAAAAAGAAAGAGGAATATATGATGTAAAGACTGTTTTCAGTATACATAACTTAAGATTCCAAGGCTTTTTCTATAATAATGTAATTGAAGATTTACTAGAAATAGATAGAGCTAAATATTTCCAAGATGATGGAATAAAAATACTATGATATGATTTCATTCTTAAAAAGCTGGAGTTGTGTACTCTGACTATATTACAACAGTGAGTGCTAGTTATGCAGAAGAGATAAAAAAACTCCTGAATTTGGTGAAGGAATACATGGACTATTTCAAAAGTATGACTATAAGTTATCAGGTATAGTAAATGGAATAGACAAGGCTTCATATCCTTTATCTAAAAAAAGCTCATAAAACATTAAAAAGCTAATTTACAAGCTAAATTAGGTTTAGAGATTGAAGAGGCAACTCCTTTGGTTGCTATAATAACTCGTTTAGATAGACAAAAAAAGGATTGGATTTTTATTCTTGAAAAAAATTTGATGAAATGATGACTTTAGGAATACAATTTGTCCTTCTAGGTACTGGTGAAAAAAATCTTATGAAAATTTCTTTAGATATAAAGAAAGTCAATACAGAGGCTATGTATGTTCATATATAGGTTTTAATCAAGAACTCTCTACTGAGATTTATGCAGGAGCAGATATATTCTTAATGCCTTCAGTATTTGAGCCTTGTGGACTTTTCTCAAATGATAGCCATGAGATATGGTTGTATTCCTGTAGTAAGAGAAACAGGTGGACTAAAAGATACAGTTAAACCATATAATGAATATACAGGAGAAGGAGATGGTTTTGGTTTTAAAACAAGCCAATGGAGATGATATGATAAAGGCATTAAGATATGCTGTTACTATGTATCGTAGACCAGAAGTATGGAAAGAAATTATTGCCAATGCAAAGAAAAAGAGATAATTCTTGGAAAGAACCAGCTAAAAGATATAAAGAAATATATCAAAAATTATTAGAAAATTAGAATAAAGTTTAAAGGCTGTTGCAAAAATTAAGTTTTTAAATCTAAAGTAAAAAAATAAGAAATTTACTCAGTAACAAACTATTTTTTTACTTTTTTTATTACTTTTGCAACAGTCCTTTTTGTTTTAATAAGTAAAATTTTTGCTATTTTTTTCATATTAGTGTAAAAATATAGGTGTTAAAAATAAATTTTTAAATGATGAGGGAAAGTGAAGTTATTATGACTAACAATGATTTTTTTAAGAAGACTTAGATATGCATTAAATTTAAGAGACAGTAATACAGTACAAATTTTTTTAAAAAAAGGTGGATTAACTGTTACAAGGGAAGATGTAATTAACTATTTAAAAAAAGATATTGATGAGGGTTTTTAAAAAAATTATCTAATAGTCATTTAATGATTTTTAGATGGATTAATTATCTATAAAAGGGGAGAAAAAAAGGATGCAGGTCCTAGTCCTAAAAATAAAAAAATTACAAAAAAATAATTTAAATAATATTTTACTTAGAAAATTAAGAATAGCCCTTGCTTTTTAAAAAGCTACGATATGATAGAAGTATTTAAACTAGGTGGTGTAGAAATTTCTGAAGCAGAATTGAATGCACTTTTTAGAAGTGAAGATCATAGAAACTACAAAGAATGTGGAGATAAATATATTAGAGTATTTCTAAAAAGGTTTAATAGAGTACTACAGAGATTAAAAAAATAAATTAAGGAATGGTTATGGATATAAAAGATAGATTTTTCAGAAAAGAGTTTGCAAGTAATAAAAAGAATATTTAATAGAAAAACGACAATAAATCAATTATTTTTTTAAAAGCAACTTTTTGATGAAAATGAAGTTATTCAAGAGCCATTTTTATCATTATATAAAAAAGAAGACTTTTGAAGAGACTTTAACAAAAGTAAAAAGAGATGAAGTTGTAATAAGAATAACAAAGCCAAATCAATTGTATCCTAATGACTTAGAATTAGAGCTTTCAGAGGAATTATTTAATAGAAGAAATATAGCTTACTGTTTACTTAGCTCAGACCTAGATGATTTTTTTATTTTATTCAAGACATAGATAGAACTAATTTAGAAAAAAATAGATATAGAAGATTATTTCTTAGAAGATGGTATATTAGTAAATGAAATAAAAAGGCTTTGAACATAGACATGAACAAGAAGAAATGGCTAAAAAAATATTCAAAAATGCTATCAATAATGATAAAAATAATAGTAGAAGCCGGGACAGGTACAGGGAAAAACATTGGCTTATTTGATACCAGCAATTAAATGGGCTATTGCTAATAAGAAAAAAAGTTATTATAGCTACTAATACTATAAATTTACAGGAGCAATTACTATTAAAAGATATTCCTTTAGCTAAATCAGTAATAAAGGATGAATTTACTTATGCTTTTAGTAAAGGGTAGAAGTAATTATCTTTGTAAAAGACTTTTTACTGAATTATCTCTTGGAAAAAAAGTGTAGATATAGAAACTTTTTCTACAGAAGCTAGAGAACAGATAGAATATATTTTAAAAATGGGGAAATAAAACTAAGACAGGGGACAAAAGCAGAGCTACCTTTTTTGAAGTTTACCCTGATGTTTGGGGAATTGGTCCAAAGTACAACCGAGTTGTGTTTAGGAAAGAAATGTCCCTTTAGAAAAAGAATGTTTTTCATATGAAAACTAGAATGAAGAAGATGGAAGCTGATATTTTAATATCAAATCATCATGTATTCTTTTTCTGATTTAAATGTGAGGGCTGAAACTGATTTTTGATTCTGAGTATTTAATACTTCCAAGGTATGATATGGTTATATTTGATGAAGCTCATAATATAGAGTCAGTTGCTAGAAGTTATTTTTTTCTGTAGAAGTGTCTAAAAATTTCATTTACAAGACTTCTACATAGAATATATCAAAAGAAAAGTAAAAAGAAAAAAAGAAAAAAATCAGCTCTTACAAGAGTTGAAGAAACTATAGATGAAAAAGTACCTAGAAAAGTCAGGAGATTATTTAGAACTTTTTAAAGACTATGAAATCAGAAATTTATAGTTTACAAACTATAGGAGATGAGTATTTTGATGAAATCAGAAAAAAATGTTTGAAACAAATACTGAAGCTCCTATAAGAAAAAAAGTTTAAATAATTTTGAAATGACTAAGTCTAATTTTTTTTAGAAAATTTGAGGGATAAAAAGGAATTTTTTTCAAGCTAAACTTGCAGAATTTTTTTAAACTTAATGATGGCTTTTAACAATGTTATTGATGAGGAGAAGGACAAGAATCCTGAAGTAATAAATTTTAACAATCACTTAAAAAAATGTTTAAGAAATATATAGATAGCTTTTAAATTTATAAATAATTTTTCAGATGCTAATTATGTTTACTGGCTTGATATAAACTCTAAAAAGAACTAATGTAGTGCTTACAGCAACACCTTTAAATATCGCTCAAAAGTTGAGCTCAGTTCTTTTTGAAAACTTAAATAGATTAGTGTTTGCTTCAGCCACCATAATGGCAAATGGAAATTTTGAATATTTTAAAAAGTCTTTAGGTTTAGATGAAGAAGAATGTATAGAATGCTTTATAGAATCACCATTTGATTACGAACATCAGATGTCTGTATATATTCCAGCTGATATACAAGATTCAGAAAATTTAAATGCCTTTTGTTACAGATGCAAGTAAGTTTATCTTAGAAATTTTGAAGAAAACAAAGGGAAAAAGCTTTTATATTATTCACCTCTTACACTATGCTAAATCAAATTTATTATTCTGTTGTAAATAAATTAAAAAAATAGTAATTTTGAAATATTTTTTTACATGGTGAAAAACCAAGAAGTCAATTGATAAAAAGAATTTAAGGAGGCAAAAAAACCCTGTATTATTTGGGACTACTTCTTTTTTGGGAAGGAGTTGATGTACAGGGAGAAAAATTTAAGTAATGTTATTATAACTAAGTTGCCTTTCCTTGTTCCAACGGATCCTATAGTTGCGGCTATAAGTAAAAATTGAAGAGGCTGGTGGAAATTCTTTTTCAGATTTTCAATTACCTGAAGCAATAATAAAAATTCAAACAAGGGGTTGGAAGATTAATTAGAAAAAACAGATAGAGAAATGTTTTTATTTTTAGATAGTAGAATTATAAAGAAAAGATATGGTTCAGCCTTTATAAAAAGCTCTACCTAGTCAAAAAAATATCAAAAATATTAGAAAAAAGATGATATAATAAAAAGAAATTGAATGAGAAAAAAAGGGGATTTTTATGAAAAAAATTTACTATATTTTGGATTTAAGTTTTCTTTTTGAAGTAAAGAAAAAAAGATAATTCAGATGAAGAGAAATACTCTGATACTTATTTCTTAAAAAGAAAAGGTATTTTATCTAATTTTGGCACTATTTTTTTAATAACAATTTCGGCTAAAATTCCTATACTTTTTTTAGAAATAATAACTATATGATAGGTGATGTTGTAAAATCTGATATTTATTCTCCAAAAACTATAGTTTTTAGAGATAAGATTGGAAAAAGATAAGATTATTCAAGATATGATAAATCAGTTGGATAAGGAATATATCTATTCAAGTGATGCTGCGGATATTTATACTAATGAATTTGATAACTTTCATAAAGAAATCATAGCTATAAAAAAAGGAAATTTACAAACTTTTGACTATAGTGGTTTTGAAAGAAAAATGGGTAAAGCTATGCCTGAAACCCTAGTTAAAAATATTAGAAGAAGATGAAGATAAAATCAATAGTACTTTTTGAAAAAAATTATCAGAACATTTAAAAAAATGCTTATACTGCAGGTATATACAAAGAAAAAAATTCTATTCGTGTAAATGAACCTGTGAAGAGTGAGATAGATAATTTAGATGCTTTTGAAAGAGATTTAATAAATTATTTCTTAATTCCAAATTATATTTATGATGAAGCAAAGACTAAGAGTGCTATTAATGAGAAAGTTTCTCAAATAAATGACCAGTATATTGAAATTAAGGCTGGAACTTTGATTGCAAAGACAGGAGAAATTTTAACTGAAAGAAAAAAATAGATATTTTAGATAAATTAGGTATCTATAATTACAAGATGAGTATTTTTATAATTACACTAAATATCATATTTTTTTATTGGTTATTTCAAGTATATTTAATGTAGTTACAACAAGATTTTTATAGTAAGGATGTCTTAGAAAAGAAAAAAAGTATAAAAGCTGTTATGCTTTTTGATGATAGTAACTTTATTAGTATTTAGAGTAGTTCCTGATTCTATGATATATCTAGTGCCAATAGACACAATGTTATTACTTTTAATGTTTATAGTTCGTCCTAGATTCAGTATTTTTCTTAACTATGATGCTTATTTCTTATCTATTACCTATAACTGATTATGATTTAAAAATACTTTACTATTCAATCTATAGCTATTCTAGCAACTGGATTTTTAAGTAAAAAAATATAGGAACTCGTTCTTCAGTTATAGCAATAGGAATACAGTTAGCTATATTGAAAATTTTATTATATTTAATTTTTAAGTTTCTTCTCAATGGAAGAAAGTTTTGGAGTAGCTTTAAATACTATTAAATTATTTGTTTCAGGTCTATTCTCGGGTATGTTTGCTATAGCATTATTACCATATTTTTGAAAAGAACATTTAATATTTTAACAGTATTTAGACTCATTGAACTTGCAGATTTATCTCAACCACTTTTTGAGAAAAATTGTCTATAGAAGCACCAGGAACTTTTCAACATTCAATGATGGTAGCAACTTTATCAGAAAAACGCTGTTATTGAAATTGGTGGAGATCCAATATTTACTCGTGTTGCTTGTTACTATCATGATATAGGAAAAAAACAAAAAGGCCACAGTACTATGTAGAAAAACCAAACAGATGGTAAAAAAATTTACATAATAATATCTCACCTTTTATGAGTAAAATGATAATTCTAGCTCATACTAAAGAGGGAGCTGAAATGGGTAAAAAAATATAAAATACCTAAAGAAATTAGAGATATTATGTTTGAACATCAAGGAACAACTTTATTGGCTTATTTCTATAATAAGGCTAAAGAGATAGATCCCTAATGTACAGGAAGAAGAATTTAGATATTCAGGACCTAGACCTCAAACTAAAGAATCAGCTGTTATTTTTACTGGCAGATTCCATAGAAAGCAACTGTTGAGATCTCTTGATGTAAAAAGACCCTATAAAAAGTTGAAGAAATGGTTAGAAAGATTGTAAATGCTAAGATAGCTGATAATCAATTATCAGATGCTAATATAACATTTAAAGAAATAGAAATTATTATTAACTCATTCTTGAAAAACTTTTTGGTGCTATTTATCATGAAAGAATAAAAATATCCAGGTCAAAAAATAAAAAGGAAGAGGATTATGGAATTAGTTTTTAGATTTTTAGTTGTGAACTAGATAATGAAAAAAATATAATGAGTTCATAGATAAGTTATATGAAGATTCTTATCTTGAAAAATTATATAAAAAAAGTTTTAGAAATAGAAGAAGTTGAAGCTGAAAGACCTCTTTATCTTTCAGTTTTACTTACTGATAATAAAAAAATATACAAGTTATCAATCGTGAGTATAGAGATAAAGATGCTCCAACAGATGTAATATCTTTTGCATATCATGAAACAGATGACTTTAATATAGGACCTTATGATACTCTTGGAGATATTATTATTTCTTTAGAAAGAGTTGAAGAACAATCGAGTGAATATAATCATTCATTTGAAAGAGAGTTCTATTATGTTCTAACACATGGAATTTTTACATATTTTTAGGATATGACCATATTGAAGAAGAAGATAAGAAAGTTATGAGAGAAAGAGAAGAAGCAATATTATCATCTTTTTGGTTATACTAGAGATAATTAAAAAATTATAAAATAAAGAAAAAAATGCTACTACAAATTATCGTAGTAGCATTTTTTTAGTATGTAAATATTAGAGTTATTTAACTTCTCCACCTTCAACAACTATTGAATCAGGGTCAGCACTATCTCCATAGATAGGTTCAAGAGTAGCTTTATATGCTTCATGGAAGAAATTTTCTTTTCCTAATTCTTTAATTTCATTGTTTATCCAATCCAATAGGTCAGTATTTCCTTTTTGAACTGCAACGGCTATAGTATCAACATCACCTAAAGACTCAATTCCAACTGTAAATCCTGGGTTTGATTTAGCCCAAGCTAAAACTTCAGTGTTATCAGTTGAGAAAGCATCTCCTCTACCATCAAGTAAAAGCATTGTAAGCATCTGCATAAGAATCATATTTTTTTGAAGTTTTACTTCTGGATGATTCTTTGAGAAATAATATTCAGCAGTAGTTCCTTTACTTACAATTAAAGTCTTGTCTTTTAATTCTTCAACAGATTTAATAACAGCTCCATCTGGTGAAACAACTCCTAAAGAAACTTTCATATATGGTAAACTGAAATCAACTTTTTTTCTGCTCTTTCAGGTGTAACAGTGAAGTTAGCAGCAACTATATCTGCTTTTTCCAGTCTCTGCATATTCAACACGGCTTGCAGGGTCAAGAGAAATACATTCAACTTGAACTCCTAAATCTTTTGCTAAACGATCGTGAAATAAACATCATAACCTTGATTTTTTTACCATTTTCATCAATATAACCAAAAGGGGCTTTATCAGTGAATACTCCTATTCTAATAACACCACTATCCTTGATTTCTTGTACTGTTCTTGCCTTTGCAACACTTGCTTCTTGTGCAGGTGCTTGTGCTTCTGTCTTTTCTTCAGTTTTATTTCCACAAGCAGCTAAAGCAAATACTACTACCCCTACTGTTGCTAATTTTAAAATCTTTTTCCAAATTTTCATTTTATATCCTCCTAAAATTATTTATAAAAAAATTTATTTTTTTAAAATGTAAATGTATTTAAAAATTTTTTTGTGCTCTTTCTGTTTTTTTGGATTAGAGAAGAATTCTTCTGCCTCTCCTTGTTCTGCTATATTTCCATTATCCATAAATATAACTCTATCTGCAACGGCTCTTGCAAACTGCATTTCATGTGTAACTATTACCATAGTCATTCCTTCTCTAGCAAGTTCAAGCATAACATCTAAAAACTTCTCTTACCATTTCAGGATCTAGTGCAGCAGTAACTTCATCAAATAGCATTATCTCAGGGTTCATACATAGGGCTCTAACTATTGCGACTCTTTGTTTTTGACCACCTGATAATTGTCTTGGATAAGAATTTTGTTTATCTAATAAATTAACTCTTTCAAGTAATTTCAATGCCTGTTCTTTAACTTCTGCTTTTATTTCTTTTTTTGCACTTTTAATGGTGCTAATAAAATATTATCCAATATTGTTAAGTGTGGGAATAGTTCATAACTTTGAAAAAAACCATTCCAATTTTTTTGTCTAATTTTTGTCATATTATTTTTTTGTATCTGAAAAATTTAATTTCATTATCTAAAACTACATCTCCAGCTTGTATATCTTCTAATCCATTTAAACATCTTAAAAAAATGTACTTTTTCCACAACCAGAAGCTCCAATTATTACTACGACTTCTCCTTGATGGATATCTAAATTTATTCCTTTTAAAAACTTCCAGTTCTCCATAATTTTTTTACCACATCTTTTGCTGAGAGAACAACTTTATCTAATTGCTTCATATTCTACTCCATCTCTTTTCTAAAAAAATTTTTGCTAACATTGATAGTGGCCAACAAGATAAGAAATATAGTAAGAAGATTACTCCATATATCCATATTGCTCCATTTGGATATTGAAATCTGTTTGTGTCTATTATTTGTTGCCCAACTTTTTAAAAACTTCAACTATTCCTATCAATACCACTAAACTTGTAGTTTTTTTATCATTCTTGTTATCAAGTTTACTGATAAAGGTATAAGTCTTCTTATAATTTGAGGAATAATTACATATAGATAAATTTGTTTTTTTATCTAAAGCTAGTGCTGTTGCACTTTCTATTTGAATCTTTGGAATGCTCTCAATGGCTCCTCTGACTAAGTCTCCCATTTCAGCCGTTCCCCATATAGTAAATACTATTATTGCACTTGCTTCAGGAGAGATATGGAGTCCATACATTCTGGTTACTCCAAAATATGCTATAAATAATAATACTAATGGAGGCATTATTCTAATTATTTGGAGGTAAATTTGAGAGATTATCCTTATTAAAGGATTCTTTATAACCATAAAAAAGCCCAAAAAAAGTATTCCAAAAAAATTACTGATAAAAATTGCAGAAATTAAACTTAATTTTATTGTTATCCATAAACCATAAAGAAGTCTTTCTAAATTTGTTCCTTTTTGATAATAAATCAATTACTGTAGCCAACATATTTCAACTTCCTTTCTAGCCATACTCCAAATAATGATAGAGGTAACAATATTATTAAATAGCCTACTACAAGCATAAATAAAAGATTCTTCTGTTTTATAGTAAAAGTCCTATTAAATCTTTTGTAACAAACATCATATCTATTAAAAGATATAGCACTAAAAAAACTGATGTTTCTTTTTAACATAAATATTATGTTTGCAGTAAGACCAGGTAAACTTATAACAAATGATTGAGGTAAAATAACATATCTCATTGTTTGCCACTTTGTCATTCCTAAACTTAAAAGCAGATTCTTTTTTTGTATCTTGTCTATTGTTTCTAAGGCACTACGAAAAGTTTCTATCATATAACTTCCACCTAAAAAAATGTTAATCCAATTATTCCACAAAGCTCTGGACTAAATTTTATACCAATTTTTGGTAGTCCATAATACAGAAAGAACAATTGAACTAAAAAGTGGAGTATTTCTACTTAGTTCTACATATCCAATTATAATTTGTTTAAAGAATTTAAAGTTTTTCATATAAAACCCAACTTCCTAAAAATTCCAACAACAATTGAAAGCATTATTCCTATACCACCTATTTTTAATGTGAGTATTCCTGCATGTATAAATTCAGGTGTATATTTTGCTATAAATTCCCAATCCATTTTTCTATCTCCATTCTTTATTGAATTGATAAGGATTATAGCATCTATGGAAAAAAATCATGCAATAAAAACTCTTTTATAGAATCAAAGTTCAAATTTTTTTTAAAAATTTTTCTTGAAAAAAATAAAAAAAGAACTATTCAGATGAGGTTCTATTTTTTTCTAACTATGAAAAAAAGTGAAATTTTTTTAAATTAATAATAGATTTTTTTTACTGAAAAAAATGTTACTATTCAAATGTAATAATAATTTTTAACAAGGAGGAAATGAAATGGAAAAATTTACATTTAAAAAGTTTTCTAGAGTACAAATTTTTTTATCCAACTTAGATTTTTAATCCTGAAGGCAAAAAAATCTAGCTTTCAGTCTCAGTGAAAGTGATTATGAAAAAGAATTCATATAAGCACTATATCTATAGTTTAAATACAGAGACAAAAAGAAATAAGAAAAACTTACTCATTTTGGAAAGGAAAAAAATTCTCTTTGGCTAAATAATGATATTATTTTATTTTCAAGTGATAGAGATACTGATATAGAAGAAAAAGAAAAAAATTAGGAGAAACTTGGACACTATTCTATGCACTTGATATAAAAAAATGGTGGTGAAGCTTATGAATACATGAGATTGCCACTTGATGTTTCAAACATAAAAAAATAGTTGATGAAAAACAATTTTATTTTACTTGCTGACTATGATAATAATTCATTTAATCTAAATGATTTAAAAAGGTGAAGAAAGAGAAAAAGGTAATAAAAAGAAATTGAAGAAAAATAAAGATTATGAAGTTTTTAGATGAAATACCTTTCTGGAGTAATGGACGTGGTTTCAGAAATAAAAAAAGAGATAGACTATATCACTATGATAAATTAAATAATAAAGTAACTCCTATCTCTGATGAATATACAAATGTTGAACTTGTTAATGTCAAAGATAATAAGGTTATTTTTTTGCAGGTAGAACTTTTTACTGATAAACAAGGATTGACATCTGGGCTTTATGTTTATGATGTGAAATCTCAAAACTTAGAAGTAATTGTAGATAAAAGATCTTTATGATATTAGCTATGCAAACTTTATAGAAGATAAAAATTATCTGTGCCTTAAGTGATATGAAGGCATATGGAGTAAATGAAAATCATAAACTATATTTAATAGATAGCGATAAAAAAACATTACACTTTTTAAATGATAATGATACTTGGCTTTCTTGTACTGTTGGAAGCGATTGTAGATTAGGTGGAGGAAAAATCATTTAAAGTTATAGGAAATAAATTATATTTCCTAGCAACAATAGCTGAAAAGAGTATATTTAAAAATCTATAGATATAAATGGAAAAAGTAGAAATTTTATCAGATAAAAGATGGAACTATAGATTTCTTTGATATAGCTAATGGAGAAATATATTATGTTGGAATGAGAGACTATACTTTACAAGAAGTCTATAAATTAGAAAAATAATGAATCTACAAAATTAACTTCTTTCAATGAAGAAATTAATAAAAAAATATAAGATATCTAAACCAGAAGTTTTTTTGATTTTACCACAAATGGAGCTATAACAAAAAGGTTTTTGTAATCTACCCTGTTGACTATGATAAAAAAATAAAACTTATCCTGCAATTTTGGATATACATGGTGGACCAAAAACAGTCTATGGAAATGTTTTCTATAATGAAATGCAAGTTTGGGCTAATATGGGATACTTCGTGTTCTTCACTAATCCGCATGGAAGTGATGGATATGGAAATGAATTTTGCAGATATAAGAGGGAAATATGGAACTATTGACTATGAAGATTTAATGAACTTCACTGACTATGTTCTAGAAAAAAATATCCTATTGATAAATCAAGAGTTGGAGTAACAGGTGGTTCATATGGTGGATATATGACTAACTGGATAATTGGACATACAGATAGATTCCGTTGTGCAGTTTCTCAAAGAAGTATATCTAACTGGATTTCAAAAATTTGGTACAACAGATATTGGTTATTATTTTAATGCTGACCAAAAACCAAGCTACACCTTGGATAAATCATGATAAGTTATGGTGGCATTCTCCACTTAAATATGCAGATAAGGCTAAGACACCAACTCTATTTATACATTCTGAACAAGACTATAGATGTTGGTTAGCAGAAGGTATACAAATGTTTACAGCTTTAAAAATACCATGGAGTAGAAGCTAGACTTTGTATGTTTAGAGGAGAAAAATCACGAATTATCAAGAAGTGGAAAAACCTAAACACAGATTAAGAAGATTAACAGAAATTACAAATTGGTTTGAAAAAAATACTTAAAGTAACTGGGTACTAAATAGGTAAAAAAATAAGTGAGTTACGAATGGAAATTTTTAGATAAAAAAATCAAATAGAATGAGCCGAGTAAATGTCGACATGTTTGAGCTAACTTGTTAGCGAGTTGGTCGAATTTACAGCGAATTCTTGATTTTTTTATCGTTAAGAAATTTACTCAGTAACGAACTATTTTTTTACTATTATATAAAATGTAAGAAGGTGAGTTATGAAAAAGAATATATTAAGAATTTTTTTCTATTTTTTTCTTATCTCTATTGTAAGTTTTTGCAGCGAGTTTTAGAATTGAAAAAAACTAGATATAGAAGCTAATTTACAAAAAAAGATGGTTCTATGGTAGTAAGTGAAGCTGTAACTTATGATATTGATGAGATAAATGGAGTGTATTTTGATATAGATGCCAAGGGCTTTTGGTGAACTACAATATATACAGGTCTTTGAAGATGATTCAAATACTAGGTGGTTTTTAAAGAAGTGGATACTTCTAATTATGAGGTCTCAGTAAGTGATGAGTTATATAGAATAAAACTATATTCTAAAAAAATCATAATAATAGAAGAACATTCAAGTTTGTATACAAATTACCAGAAGCTATAACAGTCTATGATGATGTAGCTCAATTCAATAGAAAAGATGGTTGGGAAAAGAATGGCAACAAGGAATAAAACTACATCACAGCTAAAGTGATAGTTCCTGTGTCAGACAGAGCTATGATAATTCAAATATTTTAGTATTTGGACATGGACCACTTACAGGTGAAGTGGATAAAGAAGGAAAATACAGTAATCTATAAATTAAATAATTATTATCCAGGAGATTTTTTTAGAAGCACATATTTTTAATGGAACCTGAAATATTTTCTGAATATAATAAATCAAAGATAGTTCATAAAGATATGAAACAAAAAGCTTTTTAGATATGGAAGCTAAAATTATGCTGATGAAGCTAATGCAGAAAGAGATAAAGCTATCAGACAAACAAGAAATGATTAATAAAGTATTTGAAAAAAACCAGGTTTAATATTTGGTGTATTAAGCTCAATATGGGGAGCATTGATGTACTATATTCATGTAATTTTACAGAAAGAAAGAATAAGGGTAAAAAAAATAGTGTTGGAAAAATACTTTAAGAGAATTACCTGATAATTCTTCACCAGCTCTTGTTGGAGGTTTTCATGACAACAGCATCAATGATAATGAGATACTTGCAACTATTGTAGATTTAGTTAGAAGAAAAGATTTTTGACACTTGAAAATTCAGATAAAAAAACTCTATAATAATACTGACAGGAAAGTACAGAAAAATTTATCTGCTCAAGAAAAGAGCTATAGTAGATATCTATATAAATGATTTTGGAGATGGAAAAATCATTAGATTTAAAGAGTTTTGGATTCTTTCAAAAAAGTACCTATGTCAGTTGCTAGAAAAATTTGAAAAAAATGGAAAAGCAATGGTACAGTCTGAAATGAATAGAAAAAAAGATCTAACTTATGAAGGATTTGGATGCTATAGGGAGTAAAACTTTTTCTTTTGCATCTATTTGGGACCAATTCTTGCTTTATACAGGTCTTTTGAAATATTTTTAGAAAATGGTTACAGGCAAAGTAAAATGTTCTTATTAATAGTGGTTATGGGGTATTATTTTATTTGTTTCTGGAGCTAAAGCAAAATATCCCCTAGAAAAGAGTTAGCTGAAGCTAAAGATAAATGGCAAGCATTTAAAAACTTTTCTATCAGATTATTCACAATTAGAAGAAGCAAAAATAACATCAGTTCACCTATGGGAACAATATTTTGTCTATGCTGTAGCTTTAGGTGTATCTGAAAAAAAGTTGTAAAAGCATATAAGAAGGCATTAGATATGGGAGTTATAAATGATGTTCAAGGGAGTGAATAGTCTTGCATACTTCACCTATATTTAATCACTATGTTTAGTCGTTCATTTAGTAATTTAAATGGTATGGTTAGTAGAACAAATTCAGGAGCAAGTTCTACTATTGCTTCAAGTAGAAGATCTAGTTCATCAGGTGGCGGTGGAGGATTTAGTTCTCGTTCATCAGGTGGAGGAGGTTCTCGTGGTGGTGGAGGAGGTTTCTAATAAGGAAGCCTTTCATATATAAAAATACAAAAAAATAGGAGGAAAAAAATGATAGTATTAGGAATAGTATTGGGAATAGTTGTAGTTTTAGCTTTTATTAGCTATAAGCTATAAAAAAATAAGTTTGTTGTTTTTGGATAATAGAGTGAAAAAAATGCTTGGAGTCAAATTGATGTACAAATGCAAAAATAGATTCAGTCTTGTTCCAAATTTAGTTGAAACAGTTAAAGGTTATGCTAAACATGAAAAGGAAACTTTTTGAAGGAATAGCAAATGCAAAAGGCAAAAGTATATGTCATGCAAATACAGCAGCTGAAAAAAATGGAAGCTAAATAATCAATTAAGTGGATTTTTTTAGGAAGACTTTTTGCTATATCAGAAGCATATCCTGAATTAAAAAGCAAATACAGGATTTTGAAAAATTTACAAGGACAACTTAGTAGAAGTTGAAAAATAAAATTAGATTTGCTAGACAATTTTATAATGATACAGTAACTGAGTATAATCAAGCTATACAAATGTTCCCTGGAAGTTTATTTGCAGGATTCTTTAACTATCATAATGCAGAATTATTTAAAGCAAATGATATGGCAAGAGAAGAAGTACAAGTTAAATTTCTAGGAGGTTTTATGAAAAAAAGTATATTTAGCGGTAGCAGTATTAGCATTAATTTTTTTGGTTTTTTTCTTATTGTTACAAAAAAAGGATAAAACAGAAAAAAACTGCAACAGAAAAAAAGAAGCAGTAGTAAATGAAGTAAAAAAATGAAGAAATGATAGTTCCAGGTTATGCTTTGGGTGAAATTCCAGCTATTTCAATTCCTGAAATACCAAATCTTTCTGTATCAGAAAAATCCTGATGCAAAGATTACTTTAGATATGGCTAAAAAGATATCATCTGTTCCTGGTATTACAATTAGTCCTGTAAAAAGTTGAAGATAGCAACATAGTTGGTGGATCTTATTCTATGCAAATTGGTAAAGAAATGGAGATGGACAATATAGTGATAAAAAAATAAATCTGTTCAAACTGATGGGAATGGAGCAGGTCAATATGAAGATGACAAAGTAACTATTCAAAGAGATGAAGATGGAGCAGGACAATATATTAATAAAGTTACAGGAGTTACTCTTCAAGTCGATAAAGATGGAGCAGGTCAATATATAGATGAGAAAAAAATGACCTTTCTATACAAGTTAATAAAGATGGAACAGGTTTATATACAGATAAAAAAAGAATAATGTTACAATTTATGTAAATGAAAATGATGTAAGATATGTTAGTACTAATATTGAAATGGTAAATAATGGTGATGGTAGTGGTACTTATACTGATAAGTCAAAAAAATCTTGTAATTGAAAAACGATGGAAAAGGAAAAAGCTAAAAATAACATTTAATGGTCAAACTACTGAAGTGGATGCAAAACCTTTAGAAAAAAACCAGGTAAATTGGCAAAAATTAGAAATGGTTCCACCAGTTCCTAGTATAGAAGCTAATAGTCTTTTTAATAGCTTTTAGACTCTGAAGTTCTTTTTGATGTAAATAAGTATGATGTACGTGTGCATCCTGAAGCTGAAGAAGTTCTTAAGAATCTTGCTATAGTATTAAAAAGAAATGGATGTAAAGAATTTTTGAAATAGATGGTCATACAGATTCTGATGCTAGTGATGAGTACAATCAAGTTTTATCAGAAAAAAACGTGCTAATTCTGTTAAAAAAATTTCTTAGTTTCACAAGGAGTTACTGCTGAAATTACAACAAAAGGTTATGGAGAAAGCAAACCAGTTGCATCAAATGATACAGCAGAAGGAAAAACAAAAAAATCGTCGTGTTGAAATTATAATACCAACAATTTAATAAGAATAAAAAAATGGGAATATTACAATATTCCCATTTTTTTATATATTTATCTAGTTAATTTTTCTGATAGCTTTTTGTAAGTTCTTTATTTTTTTATAGCAAGAGAGCTCAATTTCATAAATTTTTTTCAAATTCTTCATCATTTATACTCAATTCATCTTTAATGAACTCTTCAAGTTTTTTTATTTCTTGTGGAAATAAAAATAGGTTTTATAGATAGATTAATTTCTTCAACAGTTTTGTCACCATCGAAGAAAGCTAAAAATTTTCTTCCAGTTATCAATAGGATCTAATCTTCTTAGTAACATCATAGTTTTATAGTCAAGTTCAGGGATTTCATTATAACCTTTTTCTTTTTAGAAAACTTAAAGTTTCATCATCTGTTTTTAGTAAAAAGTAATAATTCTCCAGCCTTTTTTTCATAGTCATAATTTTTAGGCATTCTCTTGGCTCTATTATTTGTCTTTAAATATCTTGAAAGAGGAACTAATTTCACTTCTTGATAGAAAGCAATAGCAAATTCATTAAAAACTAAGACCAGGCATAATTTCATTTTTTTTCAATTAAATCAATCATATTATTAATTTTTTTCAAAATTTAGCATCTTAACCCTCCTATTACTAAATAGATAAATTATTCATTTGAATATTTATTTAAAAACTTCTTGCCACATACCATTTTTGTTTTCATAATAAACTCTAAAAAAATTCTCTTACAGCAGCATCTCCTCCATTTTTTTAGTGGAAATAAAAATCACAGATTTCTAAAAACTTCTGCAACAGAATCTTTAGGACAAAGCAGTTAGCCCAACTTTTTTTCATAACTCCAATATCATTTAAATCATCTCCCATATAGGCTGTGTTCTCAAAAAGTTATGTCTAATTCATCCAGTAATTTTTTTCAAGTCTTGAGTTTTTATTTTTTTGAACCTTGTATAACATATTTTATTCCTAACTCTTTTTGCTCTTCTTTCAACTATGTTAGATTTTTTTCCCCTGTTAGTATAGCAACTTCTCCACCAAGCTTTTAGCCAATTCACAAAGAGCAAAACCATCCTTTTACATTAAAAAGCTTTAAAAGAGTTATCTTTGTCATCTACATAAATCTTTCCATCAGTTAAAGTTCCATCAACATCTAAAACTAAAAATTTTTTTATATTCTTCATAAAACTTCCTTATTTTTTTTAATAATTTTTTTATATTCTTCAAGAGATATTTTATTCGTATCAGAAGAAAGAGTTATTTTTTTAAAATTACTTGTTCCTGCAAAAACTTATATTAGAGCTTAAAGAATTTATATGAGTAATACATATGGCTAAAAGCATCAGCAGCATCATCAGGTTTAGGTATTTCAGATAAACCTAAAAAAACTTTTGTACCATAAGTTGAACTTGTTTTTTTCTCAGCCTTTCCATAGCCTGTAATACCAATTTTTTTACTTGTAGTGGAGTATAATTTGATATAGGTATATTATTTTGTTTACCTGCAAGTAAAATAACTCCTCTAGCTTGAGCAACAGAAATTACAGTTTTATTATTTTTTTAAAAATAAAAATAAGTCTTCTATTGCCATAAACTCTGGTTTATATTTTCTTTAAAATCTGATTTAATTCATTGTATACAATTTCTAATCTTTCTTCGTTAATTAAATCTTTTGAAGTTAATATTACCCCGTAATCAACTATTGAATATTTATTTTTATTATAATCTATAATTCCATATCCAACTATTGCAGTTCCAGGGTCTATTCCTATAACACGCATTATACATCCCTTACATATTCAACATTTTGTATAGATGAAAGAGAAACAACCACATCTGATATGTTATTTCTACCTCTCATACTCACAGTAAAAAGTAACTAAAGCCTCATCTTGATATTTATCTATTTCAGTTATTTTTATAGATCTTTGTCTAAACACTTCATAGGCTTCTATAAGCCCATTTGCAAAAATCTTCTGAATCAAAAAAACTTTACTTCAAATTTTAAAAAGTCTAGTCTTTTTAACCAATTTTTGATTCAAGCTTCTTAAGAGTTACCATAATAATTATCATAAATACAACTGCAACAGCAGCTATATTATAGAATCCCCAACCTATACCTAAACCAACACAAGCAGTAGCCCATATTCCAGCAGCTGTAGTCAGCCCTCCAACTGTTTCCCCTTTTTTTCTTTCATTATACTTCCAGCACCTAGGAAAACCTACACCACTTATAACCTGAGCTCCAAGTCTTCCTAAGTCTGTCTTTATAACAGAAGCTACTGTAGGACCTTCAGTATGAGCTAAGTCTAGAATATTTAATCTCAACTGGTCTTGTACCATAGATACTATAGCTGCTCCAAAAACAAACCAAAATATGAGTTCTAAAACCGGCAGGACGGTTATTCTTTTCTCTTTCATAACCAACAATACCTCCAAAAAAAGTATTGATAGTATTAGCCTAAAACAAACAATCTCAACAGTTAATTCTCCTGTGAATTTAATTTTTTTAAAAAAATTATCAAGTACCTCAAATATGTGCATCATAAAAAAATTAAAAATTCTCCTTTCTCTTTACTTCCTTGTATCTTTTTTTCTCCCCAAGTAGCTTGTTTTATCATAAGATAAGTTAAAAAGCTTTTTAGGTAATTTTGTAATTATTGCAATTAAAATTCTCATACTTAAAGGGTATATTACCTTTTCTTTTTTTGTCACTTATAGCCTTAACTATTATATCTGTAGATTTCTCCTCAGAAAGAACAGTTGGCTTATTTGTTATATCTTCTTTACTTAAAGATTTTTAACTTGTCTGTAGCTATATAGCCAGGAATTATAGTAGTTACATTTATGTTATAATCTCTAAAAAAAGCTCTATATGTTTCACAAACTCCCATTATTGTTAGTTTTGTTCTTGCATAAACAGAGGCTTTTAGGATAGTCAATAAGACCTGCAATAGAGGAAACAATTGCAATATGCCCTTTATTATTTGTAAACATCATATCTCTTACTGCTTCGAAAGTATTGATAACTCCTGTTAAGTTTATGTCTATCATGGCAAAGGCTTCGTCGTTTGTCAGTTTTGTAGTTCTGTTGTTAGTATATATACCTGCAGAATTTATGATTAGATCTAAATTTCCTTGTGAAAAAAATCTTCAATAGCACTTTTTTTAAATCATTTTTGTTTCTAACATCAACCTTATACAATTTTAATCCCTTATTAACTTCTTCAATCTTTTTTAATTTTTCATCGTTTGTTCCACAAATAGCAACCTCATTGCCCAAGGACAAATATCTTTTAGCAAGAGAAAGACCTATACCGGAACTTCCACCTATAATAAAAACTTTCATTAAAACTCCCTTTCTTTTTATTCTTTTTTTATTATTATACTATATTTTTTTGATATATAAAAAGTAATAAAAATTAATTTTATTTAAATTAAATATTATTATCATATAATTTGTTATAAAAAAATATTTTTTTACTAATTTTTTTAAAAATTATGATATAATAAAAAAAGAGGTGGGATTATGATTAGTAAAGAAGATATAAAAACAACTTGAAACTATTTTTTTTCCCTTTTTGGTTTGAACTAAATCAAAATGATAGAGCTAAAAATAATTCTTTCGAGTCGGGTTTTTATCTTTAAAGAAAGAAGCTATCTTTTTTTAATTATCATGAATTAGATGGACTTCTATTTCTAAAAATCAGGAAGATTAAGATTCTTTTTGTCATCTCTAGATGCAAGAGATTTACCTTTATACTATTTAAAAAGAAACTGAAGTAGAATTTTTTTGAAGATTTTTAATAATAAGCTTATTTCTCCTATTTTTAGATATTGCTTTTTGTTGTTGAAAGAAATAGTGAAGTTCTTTTAATACCTTGTAGTATATTAAATCTTTTTAGAAAAAAATATAGTATAATGGAAAGATTTTTTTACATGATTTAACAAGAGAGAAATTATCAAAATCCTTATTATCTTTACAGAATATTTTATTAATACCACTAAAAAGAAAGATTATTAAATTTTTTTATACAGTCTAAAAAAATCTGAGATATTATTGACTCATGAAGAAATTGCTAAAAAAATAGGAAGCTCTAGGGAAGTTATCAGTAGAAATTTAAAAAAATTTTTAGAAAAAAAGAGAATTTCTTAAAAAATGAATAGAAAAAAATAATTATAATAGGTCGAGGTGAAGTATTATGAAGAAACCAATTATTGGAATTTCTGCAAGTATGATATTTGAAGAAAAAAAGATGAATTATTTTTTTGGGAGATAAATATTCCTGCGTTGCTCACTCTTATGTAGATGCTATTTATAAATCAGGTGGGATACCAGTTGTATTACCTATTTTTAAAAGATGTATCAGCAATAAGAGAACAAGTTAAATTACTAGATGGTATAGTTTTATCTGGAGGGCGTGATGTGGATCCCTAACTTCTATGGAGAAGAACCTTTAGAAAAAAATTAGAAGCTATTTTCCCTGAAAGAGATGTACATGAAACCGCTCTAATTAAAAGCAGCTACAGATTTAAAAAAACCTATTTTTTTGCAATATGTCGTGGTATGCAAATTCTTAATGTTGTTTATGGAGGAACTCTATACCAAGATATTTCTTATGCTCCAGGAGAACATATAAAACATTATCAAATAGGAACACCTTATCAAGCAACACATTCTATAAAAAAATTGATAAGAGTTCAACTTTATTTAGAATGGCTGATAAATTAGAAGTTGAAAGAGTTAACTCTTTCCACCATCAAGCATTAAAAAAATTAGCAGATGGACTTAAAGTTGTAGCTACTGCTCCTGATGGAATAATAGAAGCGGTTGAAGGAACTAATGAAGATGGAATGTTTATACTTGGAGTACAATTTCACCCAGAAATGATGTATGATAAAAGTACTTTTGCTGAGATCAATGTTTAAGAGATTTATTACTATCTGCTTAGAAAAGCAGACCAGCAGACGTAGTTTTAAAAAAATGAACTTCATCATGAAGAAGAATATAAAACAAAAAGAAATAGCTGATAGAATAAAAAGAGCTTGAAGAAGAAGAAAAAAAGGAATTTTTTTTAAAGGGGATCTATAATCCCCTTTTTTTCCTTTATTATAAATTTAACCTAAAAAAATAATTCTTTCAATTCTTTGATATTATTTCTACTCACAGGAATAGCTGTAGAGTAATTTTTTTATTTTTTTATTACCCAAGAAGAATTAAACCATTGTTCGATCTCTGTTATTTTATCTAAATTTATTATGAAAGAACGATGACAACGATAGAAATTATTTCCTTTTAGCATTTCTTCCCATTTTGAAATTTTTAATTTTACTTACATATTTTTTTCTGATTAGAAAAAAATTAAAGTTTCTTTTTTTCATCAGCTTCTATATAATCAACATCATTTAAGGAAACTACATAAAGTCTATCGTCCATATTGATAGTAATTTTTTTCTAAAATTATTATTTTTTTTATTTCATTTGTTATATTTTCATTTTTTTATATTGACTAAAGACTTTAAAAAGATTTCTTATTCGACTTTCTGAATAAGGTTTTAAAAAGATAATCAAAAGCTTTTTATTTCAAAAAGCATCAACAGCATAATCTTTATAAGCAGTGATGAAAAATAATTTTTCATATTTGGATACATTTTTTTGTAATTATTTTTTTCCTAGACTAATTCCATTCATATCAGGCATATTGATATCTAAAAAAGATAACATCCATAGCATTCTTTTTCTAAAAAAATGTTAAAGTGTCTAAAGGATTATCAAATTCAGCTATAAGTTTAATTTCTTTTTCTTCATTTATAAAAGTATTTCAATTCTTCTCTTGCAGGTAATTCATCTTCAACTATAATGCAACTAATCATATTTTAGACCTCCAAGTATTTTTAAATTTTATTCTTGTTCCTTGTTCTAATTTTTGTGATATTTAAACCTTCCCCATAAAGAAGTTTTTAATCGTTGATGAACATTCTTTAAACCTATATTTTCTTCTATTTTTTTATCTAAATTATCAATTATAGTTTGTTCTATACCGATTCCATCATCTTCAATTTCAACTTCTATATCTCTCTCAATTTTTCTTGATGATGATTTTTGACAAATCCCTTTATCTCTTTTTCTTCAAAAATACCATGTTTTTATACTATTTTTCAACAAGAGGTTGTATAATTAAGCTAGGGATTTGGAAATTATATAGACTTTCATCAACATCATAAATTATATTTAATTTGTCACCAAATCTAGCTTTTTTTCAATTTTAATATAGGTATCAATTTGATTTAGTTCTTTTATTAACTCAACATTTTTTTAAATTATTGTCTAAATTATATCTTAAATATTTTGATAAGTCTATGGTAACTTCTCTGGCTTTTTCAGGATTTGTTCTGATAAGAGAAGTCATGGTATTTAGTACATTAAATAAAAAAATGTGGATTTATTTGAGATTGTAAAAGCTTTTTAGTTCTGAATACTTAAGTAATGATATCAGATTTTCTACCTTACTAATTTCCATTTGAGTTGAAATAAGATGAGATAATCCTATCATTAAATATCTATTTTTTTCTGTTATTTTTTTCTGCTGTATCAAAGAATATTTTTTTAAAGTACCTGATACATCATTTTTTTCTTTTTAAAGGTAGAATAATACAAGACTTTATATGAGGAGAAATATAAAAAGAAATCCTCTATAATCTCATCATCATCTTTTTATAACAAGCATAACTTCACCTGTTTTTAAAACTTTTCTAGTGTTGCTACTTCTGATATTACTTCTATTTATTACAGTTTTATCTGAAGAGAAACCTGCTATAATTTCTTTTTGTATCTGTTATTACAGTGGCTCTTGCTCCTAAAGAATTAGCAATTATCTTACAAACTTCGTTAAGATTTTCAGTATTTCTAAAAGTAAGGAAGAGTCTTATTTGCTATTTCTAGGGCAAGTTTAGCTTGGTTACCAGCTATAAGTTCACTTTTTTTGAATGATATCTTCAACAAGTAGAATAAGAATAGCCGCTCCAACAGAGTTCATAAATACCATAGGAATATAAAAAGTTTTTTTAACTATACTTTGAGCTAAAAACCTTATCCTTTTTGTATTAATAAAAATTAAAGCCATACTTAAATTTTTCAACAACAAAGGCTAGAAGAAAAAGCAAAAAAACATTCTATCTTTATTTTTTTAGCAAAACGAGAAACATAGGCTGTTAAAAATCCACCTATTATAGTTGCAATGGCACAAGGAATAGCAGTTTCTCTTCCAAGATTAACAATAGCTCTATGTGTTCCAGCAATAAGACCTGTGATTGCTGCAACATAAGGTCCTCCTAGGAGTCCTCCAGCAACAACTCCTATATTTCTTGTATTTAAAATTGCACCATTAAAAATTCAATCCTATATAAGTTCCGCTGATAGAAAGTAATGAGAAGAAAAAAAGGATAGAGCTACTATATCTTTTTTTACTTTTTGCCTTACTTTTTATAATTATATTTGCCTTTATCTATTTTTTTATGAAGAAAAAAAGGCAATTATTGCTGAACAACCAATATTACTTATTAAGTGTGAAATAAATTGTATATTCATAAATTAACTCCAAATCTAAAAATTTAAAGAGAAAGGACTATGAAAAAAATAAAAATATTAATGTTTTAAAAATATATCAAATTAATTATAATAGTTCTTTCTTTTTTTATTATAGTATAACAAATTTTTTTAAATTCTTAATAAATACTTGTGAAAAAATTTACATTTCAAGCCGAAATAATAACATCTTATTCCAAATGGTATGAAAAAAATAAGCAAAAAAACAGTGTATAATAAAGAAAAACTTTTAATTAAGGGGGCATATATTATGTATAGTTTTATAGGATCGATAATAGCTTTAGTGCTAGGTTATTTTATTTATGGAAAAAAATCGTAGACAGAATTTTTTTGGATCAGATGATACAAAAAAATTACTCCTGCAAAAAGATTAGCAGATGGTGTTGATTACATGGAAATGGGATGGGCAAGAGCCTTCCTTATCCAATTCCTTAATATCGCTGGAACTGGACCAATATTTGGAGCAGTTGCTGGTGCATTATGGGGACCAGCTGCATTTCTTTGGATAGTCTTTGGATGTATCTTTGGAGGAGCAGTTCATGATTATCTTTTAGGTATGATGTCAGTTAGACAAGATGGAGCATCTGTTTCTGAAATAGTTGGAGAAAAACTTAGGAAATGGAGCAAAACAAATAATGAGAGTTTTCTCTGTTGTACTTTTATTATTAGTTGGAGTTGTGTTTATAATGAGTCCAGCTCAAATATTAAAAGATATAACAGGTGTAAGCTATGAAATTTGGTTAGCAGTTATTATAGTTTATTATCTATGTGCAACTGTTTTACCAGTTGACCAAGTAATAGGAAAGATTTATCCAGTATTTGGATTATCACTATTAATAATGGCAGTTGGAATTGGTGGAGGATTAATAATAAACAATGCTGATATTCCTGAAATAGCATTTGTAAATATGCATCCAGCTGGAAAATCAATATTCCCTTACTTATGTATTTCGATAGCTTGTGGAGCAATCAGTGGTTTCCATGCTACTCAATCTCCTATGATGGCTAGATGTTTAAGAACAGAAAAAGATGGAAGAAAAGTTTTCTATGGTGCAATGATATCTGAAGGAATTATAGCTCTTATATGGGCTGCTGCTGCAATGTCATTCTTTGGTGGAATTCCACAACTTGCTGAAGCAGGACCAGCTGCAGTTGTAGTTAATAAAATATCAGTTGGAATCTTAGGAAAAGTTGGAGGAGCATTAGCTTTACTTGGAGTTGTTGCTTGTCCTATAACTTCTGGAGATACAGCATTTAGAAGTGCAAGACTTACTATTGCTGACTCTTTAAAATATAAACAAGGACCTATCGTAAATAGATTTGTTGTTGCAATTCCTTTATTCGTATTAGGTATTGCGTTATGTTTTATCCCATTCAATGTTATCTGGAGATACTTTGGTTGGGCAAACCAAACTCTTGCTACAATAGCTCTATGGGCAGCTGTTAAATACTTAGCAAACAGAGGAAAGAATTTCTGGATTGCTTTAATACCAGCAATGTTCATGACAGTGGTTGTAACTTCTTATATCCTTGCAGCACCTGAAGGATTTGTAAGATTCTTTGGAGATAAAGATATAAAAGTTATTGAACACATTGCAATAATAGTTGGATGTGTTGTGTCTTTAGGATGTACAGCTGCATTCTTTATGTCAAACAAAAAAAGCAAATTTAATCACTGAATAACAGAACTCCCATTATTCACAGGAAATACTCCCAGACCAAAGCTGGGGGTATTTTTATTTAATAGTTGTAATTTATTTTTTTGTGATATAATTCATTTGTTACTATAATAAGTAAGTATTATAAAGCTAAATTCATATAAAAATTCATAAAAATATAGTAATATAATTATGGAAACTTAGCTTTGATAAGGAGGAAAAAAATGAAAAAAACAGAAAAAAATAATAGCAAGTTGTATGCTAGCTTTATCTTTAGTAGGATGTACTGGTTTTTGAAGCTGGTAATGGTGGATATACTACTGCAGGAGGAGCAGGAGGAGCAGCTGTTGGTGCTTTAGCTGGACAAATAATAGGAAAAAGATACAAAAGGAACTCTTATAGGAGCAGCTGTAGGATCACTACTTGGAATGGGTTGGGGAGCTTACAAAGACAATCAAGCAAGAGAGTTAAGAGCTGCACTTAAAGGAACTCAAGCTGAAGTTAGAAATGATGGAAATGCTTTAGTTGTTAACCTACCAGGAGGAGTAACTTTTGCAAGTGATAGTGCAAACATATCATCTGATTTCTATTATGCACTAAATGGAATAGCTCAAACTTTAGTAAGATATCCTGAAACAAGAATACAAGTAAATGGATACACTGATAGTACAGGTGGAGATGCTCATAACCAAGAATTATCTCAAAGAAGAGCAAACTCTGTAGCTCAATATTTAATATCACAAGGTGTTTCTTCTAACAGAATAGTTGCTAATGGATTCGGAAGCTCAAATCCTATAGCTTCTAATGCAACTCAGAAGGAAGACAAGCAAACAGAAGAGTTGAAGTAAGAATACTTCCAGCTCAATAATCCCAATAATAAATAATATATAGTAAACAATTGAGCAATTATCTTCTCCCATTGATAATTGTCAAAAAAATAATAAACAATAATATAAGTTAAGTTATTTACTCCCATTGATAACTTAATTAAAAAGTGGCTAGAGCAATAATCCCGCTCTAGCCTTTATTATTATTATATTTCAAATTTTTTTCTATAGCTCTTTTTTTCTTAATTCTTCTCTGAATTTTGGATGAGCTATTTCTATTAAAAAGTTTTGCTCTTTCTCTTAAAGTTTTACCCTTTAAATGAGCAATACCATACTCTGTAATTATATAGTCAACATCATTTCTACTTGTAGTAACAGGAACTCCTTCTTCAAAAAGTAAAAAAACTATTCTTGAGATTTTTTTCATCAGCTGTTGTAGAAGGTAAAGCAATAATAGACTTACCTCCATTAGACATAGTTGCTCCTCTAACAAAAATCAACTTGTCCTCCAGGTCCACTAAATTGCTTTAGAGTTAATGTATTCAGCATTAACCTGTCCCATTAAATCAACTTGTATTGCTGAGTTAATAGAAATCATATTATTATTTTTGAGCTATGATGATAGGGTTATTTACATAGTCTACTGGATGTAATTCTATAGCAGGGTTGTTATTAGCATAATCGTATAGCTTTTTGTACCAAGTAAAAAAATGTAGCTATAACTTTATTAGGATTAAAATTTTTTTCTTTTTATTAGTTATAACCCCTGCTTGAATTAAATCTACTATACCATCTGAAACCATTTCTGAATGTATACCCAAATCTTTTTTTATCTTTAAGAAAAATTTAAAACAGCAAAAGGGATAGCTCCTATTCCTAATTGTAAAGTATCACCATCATTTATTAGACTTGCACAATTAGCACCTATTTTTTCTTCTAATTCTCCTATCGCTGGAGCTGGAATTTCAGGAATAGGTGTATCTTCTAGAATTATATAGTCAATATCATCTATATGGATAAAAACAATTTCCTAAAGTTCTAGGAACAAATTTATTTATTTGAGCAACAACAATCTTTTGCACTTTCAGTAGCAGATTTAGTGTAATCACATGAAAGTCCATAACTACAATAACCATGTTCATCAGGAGTTGAAACTTGAAGTAACATAGCATCTGGAGATAAATCTCCATCTTTTTCCAAATATTTTAGCTGTTTCATAGAAGAAAAATAGGAGTATAATCTCCATAAGAACTATTAGCAGCTTCTCTTGTTTTCGGACCTATAAATAGAGCATTATGATGAAAAATATTCTGAATTTTCCTCTTTAGCATATTCACATTTACCAATTGATAATAAGTGATCAATTTCTAATTTTTTTAAATAGCTTTTTTTATTTCTAATTAATGCTTCTGTTAAAACAGATGATTCTGAACATATATGTCCAAAGCTAATTCTTTTCGCAGATTTTATTTTTTTGGATAGCCTCATCAGGACTACAAATTTTTCGCCTTATATTTTTTTCTTGCCATTTTTTTCCATTTGCTACCTCTTTTTCAAGCACAACTTATAAAAAAATTTTTTTAATTCCAAAAAAATTATATAGCTTTTATCCAGAATAAGTCAATATATATTATTGTTTTTTTAATAGATTTATCATTATACAACAGGAAAAATATTTTTCTTGATTATCAAAAAAATAAATATGTTAAATTAAATTTAAAGAATATTTTTAGAAAAGGAAAAAAATGATATGAAAAACGAATATTTTAAAGAAATTAAAAAAATTTATAAGGAAATAAAAAGTTGATATAAAAAGATTAGAAGAATTTAAAAAAATACTTGGGAAAAAAAGGTTCTAACAAAGATATACATTTAGAACTATCTTTTTGTATATTAACACCTCAATCTAAAGCATTGAATGCTTGGCAAGCTATAACAAACCTTAAGAAAGATGATTTAATCTTCAAAGGAACTGCAGAAGAACTTGTAGAATATTTAAATATAGTGAGATTTAAAAAAATAATAAGGCTAAATATCTTGTAGAGTTAAGAGAACAAATGACAAAAAAAGGTAAGATAATAACTAAAGATTTCTTTTAATTCACTTCCAACTGTATATGAAAAAAAGAGATTGGATAGTAAAAAAATATTAAAGGAATGTCATATAAAGAGGCAGGACATTTTTTTAAGAAATGTAGGTTTTGGAGCAGATGTTGCTATACTTGATAGACATATACTAAAAAAATTTAGTTAAATTAGAGGTTATAGATGAGCTACCAAAGACTTTAAGTCCTAAACTATATTTAGAAATAGAAGAAAAAAATGAGAAAAATACTGTGAATTTGTAAAGATTCCTATGGATGAGATGGATCTATTACTTTGGTACAAAAGAAGCAGGAGTGATATTTAAATGACATTTGGTGAAGAAATTGAAAAATGAAATAAAAAGAATTTATAAACAAGATAGGAAATATTCGTTATTATCCAGATAGTAATTATGGAGTAGAATATTTAAATAATAATTTCAGCTTTTTAGGTACAAAAAAATAGATTTATCAAAAGAGAAGAATTATAGAAGTCATGACTTTTAAAGAGAATGATTTTTTTAGATATGATGAAATTTTTTTGAATTTAAAGATATAAAAGAAAAAGATATTAGAAAGTAATGAAATTCATTATGTTGGAGATGGAATAACAAACAGTGAATTAGTATTTTCTGGAAAAAGAATTTTTATAAAGTTTTAGAATTTCTTTTTGTAAATATACCAGAACATCATTATTTTTTTGATATAAAGAAAAAAATGGTGCTTACTTATAGCAACAGAAGACTGGATAGCTTATGGAGAAAAAGTCTATAGAAAGATAATCGTGAACTACTCACGACTAACACCCTACAAGTACTAGAGCCACGAGTGTTCTAACACATTTAATAAAATGGAGATATAAATATGGAAAATTTTTTTATTAGCACTCAATGTAGTATTACCAATCTTTTTTTAACCATGGCATTGGGTTTTTTTATTAAGAAAAATTAAAAAAATGGTAGATGAGAGTAGTTTAAATACTATGAATAAATTAGTATTTAGAGTATTTATGAGTACTTTGCTATTTTTTTAAATGTCTATAATATTGGAGATTTATCTAAACTTTCCATTGACAATTTAAAAATTACTAGGCTATGCCTTTATAATCATTTTTTTATTATAGTCTTTTTTTAGCTTGGTTAATCTATATGCCAAAAAGTAAAAGAGAAGAAGAAATTATCTGTTTTTAATTCAAGGGGTATATAGAGGGAACTTTGTTTTTATTTGGTCTGGCTATTGTAGATAGTATTTATGGAAAGGAAGGTTTAGCAACTGTTTCACTTTTTAACTATTGTTGTTATTCCAACTTTTTAATGTCTTAGCGGTTATAATACTGGAATATTATTCAGGTAGAGAGATAAGTAAATTAAAGCTAGTAAAAACAAGTATTTAAAAAAATCCTTTAATAATTGCAACAGTATTAGGAATAATATTTATTCTTTTAGGAATAAATATTCCTAAACCAATATACAAAAACACTATCAGATATTTCTAAAATTTCAACTCCTCTTGCTTTTATAGTCTTAGGAGCTGAGTTACAGTTTGGAAACATGTTAAAGAATATAAAATATCTAATCTCAGTAAATTTCTTAAGGCTTATAGTAAATCCATTAATCACTATAGGAGTTGGAAAATTAATAGGTTTTCAAGGAATAGAACTAGTTGCACTACTTTCTATGAGTGCTTGTCCCTACAGCTGTAGCATCTTACACTATGGCAAAGGAAATGAAAGCAGATGGAGATTTAGCAGGTGAAATTGTTGCAACAACAAGTATGTTTTCAATACTCACTATTTTCTGTTGGGTATTGATATTAAAGAATATGGCATGGATATAAATAATAACAACTCTTTTTAAGGGGGACAATAGTGGAAGAAATGAATATAAAAGAAAAAAAGAGTCATGATGTATTTCATAGAAGCAACTCAAGAATTAATATTAGATGAAGGTTTAGAAAAAGTTGTCTATTAAAAAAAGATAGCAGAAAAAAAGCAGGATATAATAGTGCTACAATCTATAATTATTTTTGAAAATTTAGAAGTCTTAATATTGTATGCATCTATAAATTATTTAAAAGACTATTTAAATGATTTAAAAAAATGAAATAACAGCAGATATGAAGGCAATAGAAGTCTACGAAACAATTTATAGGATTTTTTTACAAAAACATTCTTTTTGAACAACCTGAAATATTCCATACTCTATTTTTTTGGAAAAATATAGCTATAAGCTTGAAAAATATTATAAAAAAATACTATGAAATCTTTCCTGATGAAATTGAAGGACACATAGATTTAACAAAGGCTATGTTGATCCAAGGAAACATACATGATAGAGATTTGCCTATTATAAATAAAATGGTTAAAGAGGGAAGCATAAAAGAAGAGGAAGCAAAGTTTATAATGGAAACTATAATAAGAGTTCATCAAAGTTATTTAAGTGATTTACTATATAAAAAAATGATGACTCATTAATAGAAGAATATACACAAGCTTTCTTTAAAAATTTTTAAATTTTTTTATTAAAAAAAGGGGGACACATGGCAACAATAATTAGATTAGAAAAAAAGATGGTTACATGAAAGATGCTTTTTGTTGGTTATAGCTATACAACAGCTTTCTTCAATGCTTTTGTACCAGCAACAAGACAAGATTTAAAAAGTTTCTTAGTTATGGGAGGAATTTATCTTTTTAATTCTTTTATATTAAATTTTTTTATAAAATATATTTGCAAAGAAATTTTTGTGGAATATAAATATGGAGCTTTAATATCATTTATAGGATTAATGATATCTTGGGTTATAGGATTTTTTTCTATAATAAATACTATACTCAAAAAAATGTTAGCGGAAGGGTGGAAACCATTAAAAGATGATGAGTATTCTAATGTTTTTGTTAAAAAAATACAATTATTTTGAATACACAGATAATTATTCAATAAGTGATGAGAGAACTAAAGAAATTTTAGATGAAGTTAAAAAAACAGAGAAAAAAGAAAGCATTAATGTTTGTAGTAGCTACTATTATTCAAATATTTCCTTATTGGTTATAAAAAAATTAAAAATTGAAAAGGATTGCCTATGTCAGTAAAAATAAACTTAGAAAAAGATGGAAAAAAAGAAAGTGGATTTATAGGATTTAGTTGGACATCATTATTTTTGGGGTTTTTTTGGGTTCCATTATTTAGAGGAAGAAATAAAGATTTTGGATTATTCTTTTTTTATTTTTTTTCTTGTAAAAAAATAGGTCTTATTGTTCTAACATTTAAAGAACAGTTTAGAGCACAAAGAAATATGGAAATGTTTGGTTTTTATCAACCTTCATATATTTTATTAATACCAACATTAATTTTTTTGTAATTATTGAAGCAATTGAGGTTTGGTTAGCATATTATTATAATAGATACTGCACTAATAAGTTATTAGCAGATGGATATTATCCAGAAGAAAACGATGAATATTCAATAGCTCTTTTGAAAGAATTTACTTATATTCCATATACAAAAGAAGAGTTAGAAGATAAATCAATAAGAGAGAAATATAAGAAATTTTTCAGATTTTGCCAGAAAAGAAGAAAGAGATAAGTTCAAAAATATTCTTTTCAGTTTGGCTTATAATTGGTGCAATAATATTCATAATTTGGGTTGTACAATATTTCAGATTTTATAATTTTTTTAAAAAAATATAAAGGGGCTATATGCCCCTTATCTTATTATATTAGCATAGATATGAAGTGAAAAAAATTGTTTTTCATATCTAAGGTAAGTTTTTCCTGCATCTCTAATATCTATCCATCTTGTGTATAGATTTTCAGTTTCATCTAAGTCAAGTTCTAAAGGAACAATATCATCAGATTTTTAATTTTTATTATATAGATAAAAAAATCTTTTTCAGTTGTATAGCCTGGAGAAACTAAAAAAATCCAGTAGTACTATCATAGATAATATCATAATCTTCTCTTCTATAACCTGTTTCTTCTCTAACTTCTCTTTCAAGAGCATGAATAGGTTCTTCACCCTCATCAATAAGTCCAGCAGGAACTTCATATATATAGTTATGAACCCCAGGTCTATACTGATTTACAAATAAAACCTTATCTCCAGCATGATTTACTATTAAAAGCAGCAATTGCATTCTGTTTTTTTCTAAATACTCCAAATTGTTATTGTTTAATGGATCAGTATCAACTCCAACTTTTTAAAAAAATTTTCAAACTAGGAATATCTAATAATTTCATTTATTTTTCACCCTCATCTTCCTTCATTTTATTTTTTTATATTTTTTTGTACAGCTTTTAAGAAATTCATATGTTTCTTTTGGATATTCATTTTTTTCTTTGATTGTTATTATCAGTAATCATATTGAATACAGGAAGTAAAAAAACCCTGCAACAATACCTGCTGAGAAACCATTATTGTAAAGATTAAGTCCTCCATGAACCAAACCAACATTTTTGTACAACTGCTAAGTGTAACCAACCAGCAATTATACCTGCAACAGGACCAAAAACACCTGATATAGGAGCAAGAGCTGTTCCAAATAGTCCTGAGATAGCTACCGTAAACATACTTCCCTTTACTTCCAAAAACTTGCAAGAAGTACTCCCTATAAATATAGGTATGGTATTAAAAAAATAGTTTTTTTCCATTTGCCGAAAAATCCAACAACAGTAAATAGTCCTGCTAGTATAGGGCCATTAAAAGTTTGTCCTGTAAAAAGTAACAAAAAGCAACACTGATAAGTCCCATCATACCCATATTAATATAAGTTAGAGCATAGCCATATTTTTTTAGTAAAATCAGATTTATATCCATCATCTCTCATTAGTTTAAAAATATCCTGAGAAAGAATTATTATTTATATAGAAACCTACAATTATAAAGGCAACAAACACAGAAGAACATATAATTTTTCAATGCCATATCATACTCAGAAGATACAAGAAATTGTGGGTTGATTTCAAAATGATATAACTTCAAAAACAGCCATTATAACTGAACCCTAATATTCCAGCTGTAAAAACCTAAGTTATATAAATCATAACCTTCATGAAAAATCATAAAGACTCTTTGCCAAAGGTACAACAATAAATCCAATTAAAACACCAATCAAAATTGCATTAATATACGATGTTTCATAAGCAACTTCGCCATAAAAAAAGCCACACTACTAATAAAAGGAGCTAGAGCACTTGAAAATGCAATAGAGATAAGATGTTCTGAAAAAAATCAGTTGAAGTGTATACACTGTAGAGAATACCACCTAGATAAAAAGGTAATATATTTAAAAATATTTTTTTCCAAAAAAATGAAAAAAACCAAAAAACTGTAAAGAACATTGCTATAACTACTCCAGTTATTTTTTTATCTTAAACAATCTCACTAGAAAAATAGTTAAAAGATAAAATTAAGAGTGCATTTAAAAAAATGCTGCTCCTATACCACCAACTTTAATGAAAATCAGTTACTAAAAATAGCCGGAGAAGTAATAATTCTAAATAAACCTAAGAATATATTTTCACTTTCGTTAATTATATATGTTAAAAAAACAAACTAAAAATTATCATGAAAAAGAGTAAGTGCTAAAAATTTCAATTTGTCTAATTCTCTGTTTTATATTATCCATCATTCACCCCTTCTAAATTATTTTCATAAATCATTTACATAAATTATATAATATTTTTACTATTTACTGCAATAATAATTTTTATAAAAAAAGAATTAATTTATTAGATGAATTGGTACTTATAATGAATAAAAAAAGAATTGTTACATATAAATTTTATATATAACAATTCTTAAAAAAATTTTTAATTATAATGCAGCGTTAACTATTCCCATTATTCTTTCTTTTTCTTTTTTTCAGCAGTAGCTTTTTATATCGTAGATTTCTTTTTGTTATTTTTTTCTACATATTCAGCATCTTTTTATTGAAGATAGGTTAACTTTAACATTTAAGATTCCACCTTCAAGTCCTACCATTAATAACATAGTTCCTACACCGATATCAGTTATTGCATTTTGGTTTCCATTTGCTAAGATTTCTCCTAGTAAAGAGATTGCTTTTCCTGATAAAAACAACTATATCATAAGGAGTTTGAATAGCATATTTTTAAAGATTTTTTTGAATTTCAGCACTTCTTGCAGCTTTTTTTCTTCATCAGTTTCTTTTAGGTAATTTATATGCAGCCATAACTGTGTTATATGCTTCAGAGTCTCTATCGATTAAATCATTTAATTCGTTTTTTTAATTTTTAATAATTCATCAAAATTTTGCAACAAATTTAGCTTTAACATCATCAGCTAGAGCCTCATAGTTTTTTTCTTTCCAAAGCTTAAATGAGCAACCATTCTTGCTAAACTTGCTCCTAAAGATGATGCAAGAGCAGAAACTGATCCTCCACCAGGTGCAGGTGAGTTTGAGTCAACAACATCCAAAAAAATTTCAATACATCTAATTCTACTAATTTCATTTTATTCCTCCTAAATTTTAAATTACTCACTAATTAAATCTCTAACTTCCATAAGAGCAAAAACCTAAAAAGATTTTCTCCATTCCAAGTTAAAGGATTTTTCAATATTTTCTTGATCAGCTGAAAGTCCAACCCCCAAATTTTATCATAAGGACTGGCTTCAACTATAACTTTAGTACCTGTATTTAAAAAGAAAAGTTTTTAATTTTTTTCATTTTGTGAAAAATTTAGCAAGATTTCCCTTTTAATACTATTTGATACTTATTTTCATTCCATTTAGAATCAGAGAAGTTTTTTTAATTTTTTTCTTCCTAATTCTTTTATATTCTTTTGGAGATTTTTGAACTCATAATTTTATGGAAAAATTTCATTATCACCAAATAATAATGCTTTTTGAGCCATCATATATTGTTCAGCAGTATGATATGTGATGTCATCTACAACAAATTTACAGCTATACCACTGACTGAAACAAGCTTTTTGTTATTTCATTTCCATTTTCTGTATGTCCCTCAAAAGAATAAAAAAATTTTAATTTTTTTCTTTGAATTAAAAATCTTTTATTAAATTTTCTAAATTATATTTCATAATATCCTCTATTTCTTATCTTTTTGAAAAACTAATTTTTCCATTTTTTTGTAAACGCTGTCAGTATGATTTATTCCAAAGTGATATAAGAAGTAAGCCATACTTGGAGCATCAAAAAAACAGTTATATCAGCTTTTTTTACCAACTTCAATAGAACCTATTGTGTCTTGTTTATCCACAGCTTTTTGCAGCATTTATAGTAACTGCTTTGAAAAACTTCTTTAGGAGTCATTTTTAAATGAGCTGCTCCAATTTGCATAACAAATTGTAAGTTTTCAGATGGACAAGAACCAGGGTTATAGTCAGTAGATAAAGCTATTTGTATTCCAGCTTCTATCATTTTTTTCTTGCTGGAGCATAGTGTTCCATTAAGTTAAATGAAGTTGCAGGAAGTAAATCAGCTATTACATTACTATTAGCAAGAGCATTTATTCCTGAGTCAGTTATTTTTCATTAAGTGTTCAGCAGAAGTTGCTCCTAATTCAGCAGCAAGTTCAACTCCACCAAGTGAAACGATTTCATCAGCATGTATCTTTTAATTTATATCCTAATTCTTTTTGCAGCTGTTAATATTCTTCTACTTTCATCAACAGAGAAAACTTTATCTTCACAGAAGATGTCACAGAATTCTGCTAAGTTTCTTTCTTTAACTATAGGTAACATTCTTATAACTTCTTGAACATATCCTTCTTTGTTATCTTTGTATTCAGGTGGTGTAGCATGAGCTGCCATAAATGTAGAAACTAAAGTAACAGGTTGTAAGTAACCTAAAAATTTTAGTAACTTCTAATTGCTTTTAACTCATCTTCTAAGTTTAAACCATATCCACTTTTTAGCTTCAACAGTTGTAACACCAAGTTCTAACATATGTCTTAGACTTTTTAAAGTTTTTTTCTATAAGTTCTTGTTCACTTGCATTTCTTGTAGATTTTTAAACTACTTAAAAATTCCTCCACCTTTTTTTCTAATATTTCAAGATAAGGTACTCCAGCAATTTTTCATAGCGAATTCATTTTCTCTTGAACCTCCATGAACTAAGTGAGTGTGAGAATCTATAAGTCCAGGTGTAACTAATTTACCACTTAAATCTACCATTTCTGTTGCAGGAGAAAGATATTCTTTTGGAACTTCTCCACTACCAACAGCAACTATTGTATCTTTTTTTCTATTACTATATATCCATTATTTTCTATTACTTCAATATTGTCCATTTTTTTACTGTTATCAAGTTCTCTTGATGTAACTAATTGTCCAATATTATATAAAACTAAATCAGCTTGCATAATCCCTCCCTTTTATAGTTTATTAAGATAAAGGCTGTTGCAAATTATTTCTGTAACAGCCTTTTTTTGTTTTTTTATCTACTTATTAGATGTTAGCTTCTAAAAACTTTTTTTTAACATCGAAATCAGTTAAACCTAAATATTTAACCATTAATTCAACAACTTTTTTTCCATAGACATAGCATCTACATTTTCATTTATTCCATCACATGCTAAGTAATATTTTTAAAGAGTCAGTTAATGATGCGAATGGAGTTGCTCCTATGATTTCACAACCAGTAACTTTTTACTCCCCATCTCTTAGCTTCCATTTTTACAGTTTCCATGATTCTGTAAATAGGGTTTTTAGTGTAATCTTTGATGTTCATTGTTACTTGAACAAATCCTTTATCTAAAAATTTCAGCTGGTCCAGCTTGGATGAATCTAAATCCTCCACTTGAGAATCTAATAGCTTTAGCTATTTCTTTTTGGTACATCCATATCTGTTGTAGCTAAGTTGATGTTGAAAGCTATTAAAGGCATTCTACAACCAATAGCTGTAACTCCTGCAGTAGGGTGAGGAGCTCTTTCTCCGAAATCTGGAGCCCATTCAGGTTGTTTTTAATTTTTTTCTGCCATTCCTTCATATTCACCTTTTTCTGATATCAGGTAGAGACACTCTGTTTGGAGCAGTTGCTGTACTTTCATATAAGAAAACAGGTAATTGGAATTGTTCCCAAACTGCTTTTTAGCCACTTCTCTTGAAATTTCATTACATTCTTCAGTAGTCATTTCTTGAATTGGTAAGAAAGGTACAACATCTGTTGCTCCCATTCTTTTTGTGTTCACCTTTATGAATGTTCATATCTATTTCCTTAGTTGCAATTCCTATTGATTCAATAACAGCTTTTTTTAACTTCTTCAGGATCTCCTAATACTGTAACAACTGTTCTGTTGTAATTTGCATCTGGTTCAACACCCTAGAAGTTTAACTTTAGGATTATTTTTTTATATGGTGCTACGATTCTTTCAATCTTTGCTAAATCCTTACCTTCACTATAATTTGGAATACATTCTACTATTTTTGCCATTTTTTTTCCTCCTTAGAAATTTATATAATTTTTTTAATTTTTTTAAAGTCATTTTAAAAAAATAACCTTTACTTATTACAATGATATAACAAACTTTAAATAAAAATCAAGTAGATATTTAAAATTTTCTAATAAAAAAATTTTGAAGTAAAAAAATATAATTTATTATTGACTATGATCTACAATAATTTTTTTAGATTTGAAAACTCTTTCTTTTGTCAAAAATCAAAAAAATTTGATATAATAACTAAATAGATGTATTATAAAAAAAGTAAATTAAATTAGAAAGAGATGAACAAATGAAAAGAATTTTTTTTATGTTATTTTTTTTATTTTTTTAGTATAAATGTTTTTTTCACATCCACATGTTTTTTTTTGAAACTGCTTTTAACTCTTAAGACAGACAATAAGAAAATGGAAGGTGTGGAAATACAATTAATTTTAGATGAGCTGAATACAAAGCTTAATAGAAAAGTTTTTAAAAGCCTGACAAGGATATGAATGTAGAAAAAGGGAAATATTGTTTTTCTAAAAGCATTTATATAAACATATAAGGATTAAATATAATAATAAAACTTATAAGGAAAATGATATAATTTTTTTGAACAGGCAAAAATTAGAAGATGATAGTTTAGAGATTTATTTTTTTGTTCCTATTGATGAAAAGATAGATAAGAATTCTAAATTAACTATAGCTTTATACGATACAAAAATACTATTATAATTATGATTATGATCTATCTTCTTTGAGAATGGATAAGAGTAATAAGAATGATTTAAAAGGCGAAAAGTGAAATTTTTTTACAAAATGATAAGATTAAATTTTATTTTAATTTAGTAAGTCCAGATGAATATGAGGTGACATTTGAATGAAAGATATAATGGGAATAATACTTAAAGTAGTTGGGATATTTTTTTATTAGCTTTTTTTGGAACGATGATTATGTTTAAATTGATTTTTAATGCTAAAAATAGAGGAAGTAATTTAAATGAAAGAGTTTATTAAAAAAATATAATGTTTGCACTTTCTCTTGCATTTATTGGTTACATTATTTTTTTATTTATACTCTATGTATGCGACAATTGGAATGATGTAAAATTTTTTTAGATTAGAGGTATATTTTTGATGAAAAAAAGATTGTTAAATATTTAGTTGGAATAATTGCTATTGCATTAGTTTATTTGTTGATTTCAAATTTTTAATTCAATTATGTATAAAAATAGCAATATACCAGCAAGAAATAGTTGAAAGAATAAGTGAATTAACAGAAAATGGAGATAATAAAGTTATATATACAATATTATTTTTTTACTTTCTTGTATGGAATAGTACATTCTTTAGGTCCAGGTCATGGGAAAAACTTTAGTTTTAACATATTCAGTAAAAGAAAAATTAAATTTTCCTAAATTACTTTTTAGTATCAGCTTTGATAGCATACTTACAGGGTTTATCAGCCTTTTTATTAGTGAAATTTATCATAAATTTATCTGATAAAAGCTTCTATGTTACTATTCTATGATTTAGACAACAGAACAAGATTGATAGCATCAATTTTAATTATTTTAATAGGTTTATACAATATTTATTCTATTTTTAAGAAATAAAAAGTTGTGAACATTGCCATGAAACAAAAAGTAAAAAAATATTTTAGGGTTTTTTTCAATTGTTTTAGGGACTTTGCCCTTGCCCAGGTGTAATGACAGTACTTTTTATTTCTAGAAAGTTTTTGGATTGAGTGAAAATTTATTCCTATTTACTTTATCTATGTCAACAGGAATATTTTTTTAGTGATATTATTCTTTGGGATTTTAGCTAATACCTTTTAAAAAAGACTTTAGTTGAAGATGAAAAATTTAAGATTACATAAAAATTTTAGCTCTAGTTGGAGCTGTTCTTATGATTCTATTTGGTATATTTCAAATATTAATTTTGGGAGGGAATAAAATGAATTTAACTGTTGAAAAAGATTGAAGAGCAATTTAACTTATATCTTAAAGGAGAAAAAAATTAGAAGCTATCAAAGAGTGGGCAAACAAATATGATGTTTATAAAGAAGAGTTAGTTTTTTTCTCCTAATGAAAAATAAAAAAAGAACTTTTTAAAATGGATAAAAAAATTTTTTTAAAAAAATATTAAAATTGAAAAAAACTCAAAAAAATCAGATATAGAAAAAGTTATACAGAGAATTTCTAAATAATTTTAATAGAAATAAAAAAAGAAATGTCTTTTAAATTTAAAAAGCTTAGGTAATGAATTGGATAGTTCTACAAAAGAATTCTCACTGGGGGAGTTTTGGTATTTTTTTGGAATTTAATAAAAAAATTTTTTTTTGAAATAAAGAGGTAATTATATGAAAAAAATCTATTTTTTTATGTTCGTATTTTACAGGAGTAAAAGATATATTTAAAGATTTTTATGAGTAATGATACTGAAGGAAAGAAAGTTTTATTTATCCCTACTGCTAATATAGATGAGGAAACTAAATTTTTTTAGTTGATGAAGCAAAAAGAAGTATTTAAAAAGTCTAGGAATGGAAGTAGAAAATTTAGAAATTTCAAAATTAGATGAAAAACTATCAAGAATAAAATAGAGAAAAGGCTAATTATTTATATATTGGTGGAGGAAATACATTCTATTTACTACAAGAATTAAAAAAAGAAAAAAATTTAATTGATTTTATAAAAAAATAGAGTAAATTTTGGAATGACTTATATTGGAGAATCAGCAGGAGCAATAATTACTTCCAAAGATATAGAATATAATGATTTAATGGATGATAAAAACTATTGCAAAAGATTTAAAAAGAATATTCGGGATTAAATTTAGTTGATTTCTATATAGTTCCTCACTTAAATGAATTTCCCTTTTGAAGAAAAGTGCAGAAGCAAACAGTTGAAAAAAATATAAGGATAATTTAAATATTATTGCAATAAATAATAGTCAAGCTATTATTTTTAAAAAAATGATAAATTTGAGATTAAATAAGTAATATTTTAAATATACTTTTATCCTATCTAATTATAAAAAAATGAGTAGTTAAAAACAACTTGGGATATTATTTTTTTGGAAAAAAATTTATAAAAATAATATAAAAAAATATCTATGGAGGATTAAAGTGCAAAAGCAAGGAAAGTAATATAAAATTACTATTACTAGGTAGAGCAGTATCTTTATTTGGTAATACAGTATATCTAATAGTTTTACCATTATATATATTAAATATTACTCAAAAAATTTAAAAAAATAACAGGTTTCTTCTTTGCGATGGTTAATCTTCCAACTGTTGTTATTTCAATTTTTTTGTTGGAACAATAATTGAAAAAAATTTAATAAAAAAATGTTATTTTTAACATGTGATTTTCTTAACCTCAATTTTATATTTTTATTCTATTTTTTTATATTTTAGAAAATTTCTAATTCGTTAATTCTTTTTATTTTTTTATCTCACTTTTTCATAAATATTATTTCAACATTTTTTTATTATAGCTTCTAAGGTAATATTTTCAGAACTCAATACTCCTGAAACACTTGAAAAAAATATAATGGATTTACAAAAGTTTTTTTAGAAAATATTACTATAATTATTGGACCAGTTATTGGAACATATCTATTTTCTATATTTGATTTTAATTTTATTTTTGTTAATAGTGTCATTAGCTTATTTTTCTCTTTTTTTACAAGAATTATTAATAAAATATGAGAAAGATAGTAATTTAGTCAAAAGAAGATTCTAATTTTCATTAAAGACTTTAAAGAAGGAATAAGTTTACATAAAAAAATAATAAAATTGTTTTTAATTTCTTTATATTAGTTATGTTTTTTTAAATTTTTTTTATAGCTAGTAATGATGAAATAATTAATCCTGGAATATTAATTCAAAAAAATATAAAATATCAGAAAAAAATTATTTGGATTTTCAGCTACTGCTTATGGAGTAGGGAGTGTCTTTTGCAGGAATTTTTATTTACTATAATGAGAAATTTAAATTTCTTCAGAAATTAAAAGTTATTGTTTATATTAAATAGTTTACTGATGTGTTTATTAGGCTTTCTTATCCATAGTATTGTTTAAATATAACCATTATATATATTTTTGTGATATTTATATTTTTTTCAATTCTTTTATTGGAATAATAACTACTCTTGTAAATGTTCCCATTAATATCCTCATTTCAAAAAGAATGTTGAAATTAAATATCAAAGTCGTTTTTTTCTCATTATTATCATTTTTTTCTCAGGTGGATTGATTCCTTTGGGAGTTTTGTATGCAGGTTATCTGTCATCATATATTGGTGCAGATATTACTTATATAATTAATAATGTAGCTATTATTCTTATAGTCTTTATAGTTTTTAGAAAAAAATAAAAAAATATCTATAGAAATATAAAAAAATTTGATATAAAAAAATTTTTATTATAGTAATAATATTTGAAATGATAAGAAAAAAATTTTTTTATGATTTTTTTAAGAAATCTTTTTAATTAAAAAATCTATATATATCAATATAATTTTATGAGATAATAAATATTAAAAAAATTACTTTATAAAAAAATTTTATTAAAAAAATCAAAAAAAGTTGTTGACAAAATAATTAAATAATGTTATATTTATCTTGTATCGTTTCCTTAATTATAGTTTAATTTCTACAAAAAGCCCGAACTTACAAAAAAAGTTGAGGGCTTTTTTTGTTGGTATAGATGTTTTTTTGTTTGCACTTTGTTTGCACCAAATTAATTCTAATTTAGATTAATTCAAATATAACGGATGTTAGATAACACTTTTTTTAAAAATTTATAACAAAAAAAGCAAGAAATTAATCTTGCTTTATTTTTTTATTTTAATAATTTGTCTATAACTTCACAATTAATACATTTTTCATTTTCTAAAAGATATTCCAAATCAAATATTTTTTTATATTATCATCTATATAAAATATACTTTCATTCTTATAAGAAGTTGTATCAATATTAAATTTATCATCTTTATATATTAAATGATAGGGTCAAAAAAACAAAAATATAAAAAAAGTGTTTTCATATCTTGTTCCTATGATACGTTTTTCCTGATAGACAATCAATTTGATAAAACTCTTGCCTCATTTCTATATTTATATCAGGTAAAAAAATGGATATATTTTTACATATTCATCTAAAAATTCTATTAATATTTCTTACCTTATCTTCATCCTTTATATTATGAGTATGTTTACTACTTTCTAATTGAGTATATGTTTTATTTTTTTAGAAAATTTTTAATATTTTATGATAAAAATCCCCCATAAAAGTTATTATATGTTTTTTTCATCTTTAAAAATAATTATTAAAAAAATTTTTAATCTTATGCTAGGAAAAATAAAAATAAAGAGAAATCAATATTAAATATATTATTTATTGATTTCTCTCCTAATTTTATTTTTTTCTTCTGAATCATTTGTTTTATTAACTTTTATAAAAATTTGGATCCTTCTTCACCTTTTTCCCTCATTGCACAATTTACCTACCTACTTAAATATTCTTCAAATATATCCGCATCATTTATTAAATTATTAGATGATTCAAATTTATCTAATCCTTTTTCTTGCATTTATCCATGGAGCTTCATTATGTGTCATTTCCTCTAATTGCTCACCACTAAAAAGACCCATAAACGTTCCATATTCTTTCTAAAAAAATTAGAAGTTTCTTCACTTATTTCTTCGATATTAGCTTGATTTGTATAGAAATAATCATTATATCTAAAAATCTGTGTATAAATCTCTAAATACAGGACCATGAACCCAAGCTTCTGCCCCAGGAACATTTATTAATTTTTTTCAAATTCAAAAATCTTCTGGATCAGAGTTTAAAAGCTATATACCAACTATATGCATACCAACATAATTTTTTTGTAACTTTTTACTAGACATCTCTGGATTTTTTTCAAAAGAAACCATTTTGCAATTTGATAGATTGTGTACATAATTCCCCCTTTTTCATATATACTTTTTTTAAAAAGTATATATGAATTAATTAAAAATGTCAAATTTATATATTTTATATATTTTTTTGTCTATTATATATATTTTTAAATATTTTAAATATTTTATTTATTTTTACACAACAAAAAAAGAGGGTAGGATTTTTTTCCTACCCCATTATTTTATGAATTTCTTAATCTCCTCCATGTCTTTTTTTAATTCTGATTGATCCTTTTGCATTGCTTCTAGTTGATTAACTATTTTTTTGCATAGTATTTCTAAAAAAAGCTCAAAGGTCTTACTATCTTTCCATAGAAAGTAAAGCAATAGACCTCCAGGTATTCCATAATTTTTTTAATACATATTCTATTATCCCCAAAAAAATTGTTCCATACAATCACCTACAATCCTAATATCTTATCCCAAAAAAATTATAATATTCCTTAGCCTCCTTAGTATGATCTACTATAGCCCTATCTTTTATAACCTTCATTTAAAAATTTTTTTTTCTTCCATGAAGTTTCTCCAAAACATCTTACAGCTGTATAGAATCTTCTTACAGTCCTGTTATCTACTCCTGTTTCTTGCATAATATGTCTGAATATTTTATCTGCTAAGGTACGATTAATACCTGTATTGTTATAGCAACTATATAAATAATCGTGGATAACTGCAGCATTAATATATTTACCATAAGGATTATACAGCCATTGCAAGCTTTTTTTAGGAACAGAAGCTCCATCTGTTATAAAAGATTTGGGTACTCTTATCAAGTACCCATTTATATCATAAACATACTCTTCTAGCAAAAATTGCCTTTACCATTTGAAATTGGATCCAGGATTAATTTAGTTTTCTCCATCTTCCTCATTTCCATTTATATCTATCTTGTAACCATTAGCAAAGATATCAGAAAAACTTTTGTAATGTCTTTTTCTATAATGTCTATCATTCTTTTTTTACTAATAAATTTAATGATTATAATTCTTGCTATCCAAGGTAAACTAGAAGTTCTAAATAGTATAAAAATTTACTGCTGCTTCTAATTTTTTTCTATTTTTCACCATGATTAAAAACTTTCTTCTGCAAAAAAATAACTGATTGTCTAAATAGATTTACATACTGTTTTCTACTGTAAATAAGATAAACTAAAAATTATTCCTGCTATTGCTAACCATAACCATTGTTCCATACTAAAACCTGCTAAATACCCTATTGCTTGATTAATAAAAATCTTTCATAATTTAAACCTCCTAAAGTTTTTTTAATTTTTTTATAATAAATTTGTCTGGCCAGACTGTTTATTAAATATTTTCTTTTATAAAATTAACAAATAAATCTACAACATCTTTTTCCACAGAAAACTTCAAAGATTCATCATTGTTGCTACCAAAGAAAGGCTCAACCAGTATGTAAGTGTCTTTTTGATTTACATATTCCGTAACCTCCCCTAGTTTTAGAATCTTGAATTAAGATTAAACCTCTTGTAGTTTCTTTCTTTTTCTGTTGTTAATTCTTTTCCATTTACAACCTTAATTTCTTTTTAAAGTATTTTTCTTTGGTTCTTATCTTACTACCAAACTTGTTTTGCAATCTAGCCATAAAATCTGTTGCTAGTGCCTTAGCTTTATTATTTCCACAGTAAACTAAACATTCACAACCATTGGCTTGCTCACTTGCTGCTGCATTAAAGTGAAGTTCAATACAGAACTTATAATCATTCTTGTTAAGTTCTTCCAGTACTTCAAACATTTCTCTTGTGTAATATTGATTTGGCTTTCTCTCATATACATCTACCATTAATGGAATTTCAGTTTTTTTATTTTTTTTCTGATATTCTTTTCCAATAATCATATTCAGAGCCAACTATTTGTGAATATGCTCCTTTACTTCTTTGATTATGCCCTATTATTAATGCTACTTTCATTTTTTTACTATCTCCTTTATTTTTTTATAAAAAAATTATTAAAATGACCTCGTAATTTGCCATTTAAAGCCATTAAAAAAAGGTAACTATATAATAGATACCCTTAATAAAAAAATTAACCATTTACTAGCTTATTATGAATTTCTTTTCTTTTAGTCTCAAATTCGTCTTTTTGTAAGCTCTTTAGGATTCACTTTAGTTTTAAAATAGTTCTCTGTATCGTAAACTGACTGCACGAAAGTTGTACCATATAACATCAACATACCTAGTTCATTTTAATCCTGCAGGCATTCCATGATTATCTTCAAAAATACCATGTTGTCTTTTTTTGTTTTTTTCCTAATTTTTTTCTGCTATTTGTAAAGCCATTACATTAGCTACCATAAAAAGCAATGTCTTTATCTCTACATCTCTGGCGATGTTCTTTTCCATCAACTTTATAATCAAACCCATACTCTAAAGATTTGGCTTTTAAATCATCAATCAGATTACAGTAATCATCATATTCTTTTTTTGATTATCCAATATCCACAATGATTTTTTTCTTTGTCCCAATACATGTACTTTGAATTTCCAGCGGGTTTAGGCACTGCTATTAATTTCTTATCTTTTATAAACTCTCCATCATCAAGCTGGACATCTATTCCAGCTCTTACTTTTTTTCTTCTTTGCTCATTTCTCTTAGTACATCATCTTTAAAAAAATGGATATTGATATGTTATATCAGTTATTATCATATCTTGAGTATAACCTTGAAAAATATGATGTAGGCGATTTTAAGACATCTTCTAAACTTTCTGCATAAACAGAAAATATTAATTTTTTTCTTTTTTTATAAAAAGTTTATTGTTTTTCATTTTTTTCTCCTTTCAAATGTGAGTAGATTTTCAAATTTATTAACTTTTTATAGTTTTAAATAGAAATATTTTTAAATTAAACTAGAATATTGCTCTAAGAAGTATAAATTTCCACCATTGTTTATAACTTTTTAAAGTCTTGTTTGTCGCATTATATCTAATTTCTATTCCATTAAATCTCAAAAATATCATTGTTTGATTGAAATATAGTTCTAAATAAAAAAACACATTCTTTCTTTTTCCAGATTGAACAGCTGTTCCAACACCTAATCCAAAAAAATACCAATTTTCATTTATAGTAATAGATGTAGTTCCATCAGGAACCAATGACCCACCATTATAAAAAAAGTAAGATTGTTTTTTTCTTGTTAGATTTTCCAATTTCTCCAAAAAGCGAGTTGTTGTCTAAAGGGATAAAAATTAGTAACATTTGCAGAAATATCTTGGTTTTGTTTTAAACATTTATACATCTTTCTAGTATTTCTATCATAATAAATATAATTAGGATTTTTTTACACCCTCATCTTGTATATCACCACCATATCCATAAGCTCCTGCTAATCTTGCTAACATCATTCCCTCTAATGCTTTTTCCTTCTTCTGTTCCAAGTTGTACTATCCCAGCCTTTTGCTCTTGTTGCTCCTTCTTTTTATTGTAGATAAGCTATTATCCATTTCACCTATTTTTTTATCTATCAATTCTGAATTGTGATTAAATACTTCAATATCATAATAATCACTGCCTTCTGGTTGTGCTAATCTTATATTTTCAGTATACTTTTGCCATTTTATTTATCTCCTTTCACCATAGATATTTTTTTATGTGTTTTTAGTTTTTTTAACTCATTATTTTTAAAAATTTCCTACTTCATTCTGTTTATGATACTTACCTACTACTGCACTATCTTCATATAATCTAGTATCATAAATTTCTTTATGAGTTTTTTTAATTTCAATCCATTATGTAATAAATAAAGCTACCTGGTTATGTGTGTTGTATCTAAATTCAATACTAAAATTTAGATGTGCAGGTTTTTATAACTTCTATTACTGCCTTAAAGTTTTCAATATTTTTTTAGGTATTCCAACAATAGATGTAAATAGTATTTTTAAAAAGCATAGTTTGAATTATCTTCTACAACCTCAATTTCTCCATTTGTGAAAGTTTTAGCAACTCTTGCTATCATCTCTTTTTGTAGTAGTTCCATAACTTCTTAACTTAGAAATTAAATTCTCTCTTCTTTCTTCAATATTGCTTGTTTTATCTCCAACACTTAAACCAAATATTCTTTCCCAAATTGGTAAGGACCAGGTAGCAGTATAAATAAAAAAATTGATTTAATACATCTTTTGAGATTAAATCAACTGTATCTAATTCTTTTTCTATTATTTCTTGTAATAAAGTTACTTCTAAAATACCTCTGTAATACTTTTGGCATATGCCTCATTAATCTTTTTAGCTTCCAACTATATCACCTCTTTTTTTGTAAAGTGATTGTTGTTAATTTTGGAATCTCCTCAGCTGCTAACTGTACATTTAAAGTTGTATTATTTATTTTTAAGTCATCATAATCACTAACCCCTTGAATATTTAATAATATATTTCCTAATTGTGCATAACTTACGTAATCCTGTTTTAAACCCTACTTTCCTAAAAATATTCTTTTACTTTTTGTTTCAAATTCTGTTTTTTTACTTCATCAAATTTTATATTTTTTTAGAAATTTTAACAGTACTTGAAATTGATATAGCTTTTACCTATTGCACTCTTTTACTGTAACAGTAGCCCCTATTGGTCTGACTTCTTCTAAATAATCTCTTACTCTTTTTTTAATAAAGTTTCATCAGCTTCATGAATATCACTATTTACTACAACTACCTTTACAGTACCATTACCAGCCCATAGTGGAAATACTTTAACTCCTCCTACTCCTTCAACTTCAAAAAGCCCACTTTTTATAGTGATAGATGTTTCCTGATGTTACAGGCTCTCTAACTTTAAAATAGTATCTCTCTCTTAACTCGTTATCACTTTCTCCATCATATCCGTCCACTGTTTCAGCAGGGTTATTAACTTCATTTAATCCTGGAATAGTTACAGGAAAAATTTGTAATAGTTCCTTTTGGAATATTATATATTTTCCCATACTTTTCACTTTCAATAGGTACTTCTACACTTCCAGCAGCAGATATTGTTTTTTTTCTTGTGTAGTTAAATAAATATAGGTATCACTTGCAACTTTGGTATTAATTTCTATTACTGTTCCTGGTACTCCTTTTTATAATTACAGTACCTTTTGACTTAGTTGCTTTTTCTTCTAAATACTCCTACCTCTTTACATATATTATCTAAATACTCACCTTCTGCTGTTTCTGCAAAAGAATTTAAAAAAATATATTCTAAGGTCTTTCTTATTTCTTCTATTTCTATACTTACAGGTGCTAAGTTGTCATAAAATAAAGCTTCCTTCTGTCTTATCATATTCATCATTTACCTGGTTAAGCATATTTTTTTAAAAATTTCTTTCCATTCTTTTTTTATTATCATAGATACCCCTCCCATTCAAATGTTTTGAAGTTTTTTTAACACTACTTCAAATTTGGTTTTCAAGGTATGTTTTTCTAATTTTATATCAATATTTCTAATTTCTATTATTTGTTTATTTTTTTCTTCATTGTTTCAGTCAATTCTCTCTCAAACTCACTATATAAAAAACAGGTGTAGGAAATCTTTGACTAAGTAACATAGCCTTATATTTCATCCCATATTGATTAGGTCCATTATATTTATAAATATTCCATTTATATTTTTTTCTGTTAAAAGAACCTTTTCAATCCACATTCTAACAGCTCTTTCATCATCTGTTTTTTTATTAATTGTCCATTTGATTTTAATAACTTCTTTTTTTGAAAGTCTATCAAAAAAATGTTTTACCATTACTGTTTTTTTACTATTATTTGTCTCTTGTTTAGAGTAATCAACAAAAATCTATTTTTTTGGTAATATTCCCATTCTAAACTCACCTCTGGAGCATAATTAAAAAAACATCTACTACAAAAAAACTTGTCCTCCTCTGTATTAGGTATAACAAGCACATACATTCCTTTTTTTAGATTAAAAAAACTGTCTGTAATATAAATTTACCTTTTATCTTTATTGTCTTTTTTTACTTGAACTAGATTTGTATGAACCAGTATGTCCTGTTAACATTAAATTTGTATCTCCAGCACTATCATTCCCAGCACCACTAGTATTTAAATTTCTAATGTTACAATTAGTAGATCTATTACCTTCGCTTTCAAATTCTTTCATAGTGCATTCAATAGCCAGTCTATTAGTTATTGCATTAGATAAATAAATCTTATCACTATCAATAACACCATAACCATTTAAAAGTTCAATAGAGATGTCAGGGAGAGGCTTTAAAATTTTCCCTAAAAACAGCACCTATTGGACTTGGATTTTCTCTTTCTCTAAATTTTTTTCTGCCACTGCTATATCCCAAGACTTTTGGTTTTCACTCACTCCATAAACACCTCCAGTTTTAAATTGATTCTGTGGATTCCATTCTGCACAGTGTGAGAACTTTCTTTTATCAGATACTCACCTTTTAAATTAAAAAGTGGTAAATCAATATCAATCACTCTACCACTCTTAACATTATCATCACCAAGTACATCAATACTAAAATCCTCAGTGATTTTATTTAACTTTTTAATTCATTCTTTGCGACTAAATTAGCTTTAGAAAATTCTTTTTCGTCCAATGTTACCACTTCTTGTAGCATACCATACTTTTTAATACTTTCGCTATCTTGTTCTTTTCCTACTGTTCTAACTGCTTCTTTTATTTTTGTGTTATAACCAAAATTGAATTCTTCATATCAACTATCGATCTACTTAATGAAACTTCTCCAATGTTTTTTTAGCTACATCTATAAAAAGTATTTTTTTGTGCATTTCATATTGTCCAATAACTTTTATTTTTTTGAATGGTCCTACTTTTTAGAGTACCTTTATCATACTCAATAAAAAAATTTTTTTAGAATTGAATTGTGAACATTGTTCTATGATGTCATAAATAATGTCTGAGATAGTCTTATCCTTGTAAATTTTATCTATCTTAGTATCTAATCCACTTACTTCAACTTTTTATTCCAATTTCACTGCATAAGGACTTAATACAGTCATTCCCTATCATCTTTTTTTAAATTGCTTTATAATAGTCGATTTATTCAAGTACCAAGCCATATCATAAGCAGTAAATGATGTAGTCTTTCCATTAGGGTTTTCTGATACAATTATAGCTTGTACCAATGTTTCTCCTTTATCATTGATTATTTGAACAGGATCACCTAATGTAATGTCATAGAGAAAAAGATAGATTTTTTTATCAAACTTATTTACTGCTAGTTCAAAACTTATTTCAACTCCTAATGTGTCAATACTATCTCTCCATGTCAAATCTCTTATGTAATTAGTTACATCTATTTCTTTTACTATTGTCCTATACATTATTATCAACCTCACCAGGTAAAATATATTCTTTTTATATCTAAGGTATATGGAACATCTCCAGCCTTATCTCTAAAAAAATAAGTAAAATTATATCTGCATAGCATATTTAAGACCACTCTGTACTTATCAACTATAATAATTCTTAAAGGTACTCTCGCATCTCTATACTTTTCAAAAAAAGTTTATATAGTATTTTGGAGATTGAAAAATTAAAGAAACTTACAAAACTATATCTTTTAGATGGAAAAAAAGAAGAAAAATGAAAAAGCTTCTAAGTCCTTTACCACCGATTAAATTAAGAGTTTTTTTCCATTAATTGTATTAAACTCCTCATCCATTGTTTCACAGTTTACTGGCTCTATATTTTGGACTACTGGAATATTAACTATTTCTTGCTGTACTCCATTATCTTCAACTATAAAAAAATTATATTCATTTTCTTATCTCCTATCCTACATATTATTTAAAAGCTGCTAAAAATCTTATTTGCTGTATATTCTCCATATTTTTTTCCATATGTTCTTTTTTTCACCTATGAAATTACCTCCAATATGGATATGTACCTCTACCTTTTTTTATTTGAACTTTTCTTATTTTTCAACCTCTTTTTATAATTACTTGTTTTTTTCAGTATTATTCTTTTGAAGTGATTTACCCTCTTCATGACTTAGAATTTGAGTTCCAGCAGGTAAAATTGCAGTTTCATCTCTTCCACCTTCATTAATTCCTGTTACTCCACCTTTGAAATATGCTGTACCTAAAAGCATGTCTTGGATTCTTAACTGAGGGTAGTTGATGAACCAGTTTTATTACTTCCACTAATTGAATCAGTTGTTTTAGTTGTTTTTTTCAGTTATATTAATTGTTTTATCATCAACAGGTGTACTATTCCAAAAATTTCAACTTATCAATTAGTCCACCAAAGGCTTTTTGCGGTTTCGATTGGGTGTAATATAGCATCTAATGCATTCATTAAGCTATCCCAAGCACTCATAAAAAGTACCAGTAATAAAAATCTGTTACTTTATTAAAAGCCTTCTTTTTAACTTATCTAATGCACTTACAACTCCATCCCAAATAGCAGTAAAAATACCACCAACCACATCACAAACACCTAATATAACATCTTTCACATAATTAAATGCACCAACTAAGTTATCCCATAAAGTCATAGCAAAAATCTTTTATAGTTTCCCAATTTTGAGTAATTACATCTTTTTAAAAAAATAGGAATGCATTAATCATAGCACCTACAGGGTTTCCAAACTTAATTATAAATTTGAGTACCTTGCCTAATGGATTATTGTCTAATTTTTTTTCCATAATTCTATAGTTTTCTTTTTAACTAAGTCCCAATTTTTTTACATAATAACCATATACCACCAACCAATAAGGCAATAGCTCCTATAACTATTCCTATTGGGTTTGCATTCATTGCAGCATTTAAAGCCCATTGCTTTATAGTTAATTGTCCTGTTAATATTGCAGCTATTGTGTCCAAAGCATTTTTTTAGTTTTCATATAACCAAGATAAATCATTTCCTTATTATTTCTTATTGTCATTGCAATGTTATATGCTACTATTGCTCCAACAAGAGTATAAACGACAGGACTTATTCTATCCCAATTATTTATTATGCCTTGTGCTATATCTATTGCAACAGTTCCAGCATTTGATAATATTTGCCAAGTTTCTTCTAATGCTGGTTTAACTTTTTCAAATATTTTTTTCCAAACATATCCTTAATTTGTGTTATATAAGGTTCTGCTCTTGTAACTAATTCTTCAATTTTATCTGCAATTCCTAAAATAAAATTTTGAATAGCTGGTATTTTAGTTTCGAACCATTCAGCAAACTTTCCAAGATATGGTAGTAGTTTCTTCCCTACTTCTTCTTTCATATCTCCCCAAGCATTTTTTTAGTAGCTACAATTTTACCTTCATCTGTTCTCACGAAGAGCCTTATTTGTTCCACCAATAGATTCATTTAACTTTTTTTACTGATAAACTCCATTCTTTGCTCTTGCTTCATAGTCTTAAATAGCTTTTCCTCAGCAGCAGTTAAAGATACTCCATATTTTTAAAAAGACCTTTTTGTTTTACCATTCATAGCCTTACCTATAACATCAGCCATAGCAACTGCATCTTCTTGAGTTCCATTTAAACCTTTTTTTCTTTGGCTATCATATCATTTAAGTTAGGCATTAATTTTTTTAATTTGGTCACTTTTTTTAAACCATAAACAGCTAATTGATTTTGCTCCTGCTAATGCAACTTCATCTCCAATTACACCTACATTTTGTAATGCACTAGCTTCATCTTTTTATTGCTTGTATTTGCTCTTTACTCGCATTGCTTGTCCGTTTCATAGTAGTTTCAAGTAATTTCTCAATTCTTACCCTGATCCTTAGCTGCATCAATAGATTGTTTTGCAAATAAAAACTGCACCAGCAGTCAATGCACCAAATCCAATAGCTCCCCACTTAGCAACTGTTTTTCATTCCAGATTTTATTCTATTGGTAAATGCTTTTACTTGTCTTTCTGCCTTTTTTTAAAGCATCTTTTGTTTCTTTTTACAGTTCTATTTGCTTTCTGTAATGGTGTTGTGAACTGGTCTTTTAAACTTAGTAATATAGCAATATTTTTTTGCCATTTAAACCTCCTTTCTTGCAATAAAAAAAGAGTAACACAAAGTCACTCTTAATTCTATTAGTTTATTCTTTTATTTCTAATATATCTTCTAAAAATAAGTACATTATTCTTTAATACATCATAATGTTTTTTTGCTATTTCTTTAAACATCTTATCATCTGAATTTTTTTAATTCATCAAACATAGTATCAATATGGTTTCTTATAAATGAAAGGACTATAAATGGACGATGTGGTCTTTTTTTATTCTAACCTCAAAGTCATCATAACAAGGTCTTAATCTATTAAAAATCTTTTTATTGTTACATAAGTATAACTTAATTTTGTATTTAGATAATTACATATATTGAAAAAAAGCATTTTTTTAAATCTGTATCTCCAATTTTTTTGAAATAAATCTTGACATAATTCAATTAAATTTTTATTTTATCATCATCACTAAAAATTTGAAATTTCAAAATTATGAGCAAATGTATTTCTAATGGTATTTATTTTTAAAAAAATCTACTTTTTGTCTTCTTTTTGAAATTAATCCTAGATAGTAAGCAAGATTAATTTTAGTATATATTGTGAGATTTTTTTCAACTAAGTTTTGTGAATTTGTGTCTTCAATAAAAAAATTAATTAAAACTTTTCCTAAATAATCATCAAGAAAAAGCAACAAAAGTTATAGCAATTCCTCTGTCTGTTTGATTCTTAAATTCTTTATAAAGAATATTATAAATTCTTTCATTTTTCTTTTTTTATTTCTTCTTCTTTATTATTTATTCTATCCATCATACTTGGAATCATATTTATCACACTCCATAAAAAAACATTTTTTTAACATATAGAGTCTAATTCTTTTTGTTTTAATTTGTCAAGAATAAACACAATTTTATAAATTTTTTTATTCATCCTTTCAATTTCAAGCTCCATTGTTGCTATCATAAATAACTTTTTCGTCATAAGATAAACTCAATAGATACTTTATAGAAAAAGCCTTTTTAAAGTATAAAAGAGAGGAATGCCATATCGGCATCCTCTAATATTAGTTTTTTTATATCTTCAATCTCTTCTTCTAAGACTTTACTAGCTTTATCAGATTCTTCACCTAATCCATAAAGGTTTAGAATAAAGTTAGATAGCTTGTTTATTTCCCTAAATTTTCATCAAATACAGGTATTACAATTTCATAAGGTTGTGCTACTTCATAAGTCTTTTTGCAATTCTTTATCATGTAAAATAGGACAATGTTTATAGATTAATTTACAGTTAGCATTGTAAGCTGCTTCTGTTGTTTTTTTCTTCTGTACTATCCATAATTTTTTTATTACATCTTTTGCTTTATGTTTTTACAACTTCTATTGTTCCACCCAATACTTCTGAATTGAATAATACCACTTTCATTTTATCGTTTTCTGATTGTTGTTTCTTTGCAATTAATATTTCTAATGTTATATTTTTTTAGCCATTTTTATATCCTCCTTATATCATATCTATATATCTAAAATGTGAAAAAAACTAAAAGGAACTTCTTCCTCTCTTAAAGCTTTATTTTCAAATTTTAACGCCATTAATTCACTAATTGTAACGCCTGTTAATTCAACTCTTTCTGCTCCATAAGCTGTTGGGTCATCTAGTTTTGCAACTATTTTTAAAAATCAGGCATATTACCATTTCTTATCCCATCTGCTAATAGTTTTCCAATAGTTGTATCTATTTTTATGGAGTGTCATAGTTCCTTCACCAGTAAAGCCCATATATCTTTTTTTGACTTTCCTAGTTCTCCCATAATATCCACATCTTCATATTCTAATGTAACCTTAGCCTCAAAAAGATTTAACAGAACCTAATTCTTCTCCATCTAGCCATACAGCACCAAATGAACCTCTAATTATCTTGTTTTTTTATCCATTTTATTAGACATTATTTACCTCCATTTCTTAGAACATATTAATTGTAAATTTAAAGTCTTCAACAGCATTTAATATCTTAATTTTAGCTTTCATAAATACTTTTTTTCTTAAATGCAGTCTTTTTTTAACTTTTTTTCATCATCCCATTCTTCCACTTCTTTTTTTACCTACTCCAAGCCATGCTAATCTTTGTGCTTCAACATCAACTTCTGAATAGTTATCATATTCTTTATCCAAAATATCCTCTTTCTCTAATTCTTTTGAAATAAGCATTAATTGCAGTAAAGAATAAAACTTGATTATCATATTTGTTTTTATACTTACCTATCCATTTCTTGAATGTTGAGTAAATATCATCTCTCATTAAGTCCATAGATTCAATTATGATAATGTCTTTCATATCTTCAGTTTCATCTTGTGTAATTTCTTCTAAAGATGTACATGCTCTTGCTACTCTTATATCTCCTTCATCTTTATACAAACAGAAACCACCTTTATCAATAACATCATCTATTTCATCAAATATAGAAACTTCCTTTAAATTCCCACATAGAAAGCTAGTAGCTGATCTAGTCATTGGTAACCCTGCTAACATTCCTAGAATTGTTGGTACATATTGCCAACCTTCAACTTCTCCTCTATTATCTACAAATGTAACCTTGTCATTCATTAAGTTTACTATGCCTTTGTTATCTGGTTTGGTAGCCTTAAATACAACAGCTTTATAAGTTTTGCCTGCTTTTTCTTACTGACTTTATCCAAGAAACAAGAGTTGCAGTATCTCCATCTTTCCCATCATAAGCTAACCCTAGCCAGTTAATTCTTTCTTGTGCAACTTTTTTTAATGTGTCAGATAATGTTCCATCTTTAACATTGAATACGACCACTTTATTTGGAGTGTATTCAAAGCTATCTTTAATCAATGGTAATATTTCAGCAGAATAATCATCACTTTTTTTATATCAGTAATATCTTTGTATACCTTTCTATCCCATTGTTTAGTAGATTCTTTTTACTATTAATCCAACTATACCTAATTGACTTCTCTTAACAGCTGTTACTGCTAATTGTTTAAAAAAATTATTTCAATACTAGGTAATCCCATATATTTAACCTCCTATTTCTTATCAAAACGATACTCTAATTCTTCCATCATTTCGCCATCTATATCATTTTCTATCTCTTCCATACTTAAACTATCAAAACTTGCTATTAATACTCCATCTTCAGTTTCTTCAAACTCTATTTCATCAATAGGAATAGCAAAAGTTTCATTTACCCATAATGTACCTAAGAAAGCATTTTCAATTTCATCAGATATTTTTTTAATCTTTCTTCTCTTCCTTTACCAGGTAAAGTAGAAAAAAATAAATTCTAATTGTAAAAATTTCTTTCCTTAAAAGTTGTCATAAAAAGCACTTGTTTTTAAGTCTATCTAACTCTGTACGAAAGCTTGGTCTATTAAAAAGCTTCAGATAAATCTTTACTATCAATTTCTATTTTTAGGAAATGTTTCTTTCAATTTTGTATTAACTGCTTTTTTTAGTATCTGACTTAATTTAATCATTAGAAACCTCCATTTTTAATAACTTCATCAATAAAGTTATCTGCAGCTTTTAAAAAAATTCATCTTGAAACTCTCTCTGTGAATCTTCTAAAATATGCTCTCCTTTTTTTAAAAACCATGTTCTTTACCAGTTTTATCTTTTTATGATATGCCCATTCTCTATTAAATGAGCATGAGGCATTGAGTTATAAACTCTAACTGTATCTTCTTCACCTTTATATTTATAAACTTTCCCTCTTTTAAAAACCTTTCAAATAGTTACCCTTTTTACTTTTTTTACCTTAGATTTTTGCTTTCTTTTTTTAGCCTTAGCTTTTTAATTTATTACCTTGTTTTTTTGTAAGAATTTTTTTAGCCTCTTTTTGGGTATTTTCTAGCAAGTCTTAATACTTCTTCTTCAAGTTCTTTTTAAATCATCTGTTGAAAAAAACTCCCATTTCTACTCCTCTTTTCTTACACAAAAAAACTTCTATGAACTGATTATCTTTAAAAATCTCTGTTGAAATAAATAACTTCATACTTCAATCCCTCATAAATAAAAAAACCAGTCCTTTTTTTATTCCAGGAACTGATTTTACTCTAAATATGAATTTGAATTGATGTTGATTTTCTTCTGTTCCAGCTCCTCCATTTTTTTACACTAGAATTTAAAGGAACTATTTCACAGTATACTTTTTTAAAATAACTCTGGCTTTTTTTATCATTTTCTCCAAGTTCATTAACTGTGTCTATCATATAATAGACATCAATAAGATGTCTTAATCTCTTAGTTATATCATTCAAAGTTATCACCCACTTGCAACTGAGTTAATAAACTTCTAGCTGTATAACTTAAATCTTTACTTTCCTTTTGCTCTCTGTTATCATACCAATCTTGCACAAGTACGCAAGCTAGAATTTTTAGCCCTTTTAATGAACTTTTCTTTTTGTTACTTTTTTTATCAAAGTCATTTATTGCATCTCTAAGATAATCTATTGCTGCAATCATTAAAGATTGCAACAATGTATCATCCTCATTGTAATCAATTCTTAGATAATTTTTAGCTTCTTCCAAAGTTAAAAATATCTTCCATATTAATCACCTATTAAGCTGTTTCAATTTCAAGATATTTCATTGCATTTTTATCAACTTTTTTTAATATCAAATCTTTCTATTGCTCTAATATAAGTAGCATTCTTAGTAAATCCAGCTTCAGTTGATACTGCAAGTTCTAAACCTTTTTCTGTCAAAGAATGTTATAAATTCTTCTAAATCTCCAACAAATACTGGGGCTTTTTGTTCCATTCATTTCTAATTGAGCATCTGATAACATAATTATTTCTCTTCCTTTAAAAAAAGTTTTTTTAGTTTCATCTTGTAAGCTAGTACCCAAAAAGTGGTCTACCTTGTTTATCTTTTTACTTTGTCTAAAATATCAAAAATAAGTTTGATTCATAAAAAACTTTTTGAATTTGATGATATTGCTGGATCTAATCCTTTATTTAAAAGCAGTTGTTATTGCATCATAATCAGTTGCTTGTTCTGGATTTAAAGTTTTTTTAAAAATAGTTAATATCTTTTTTTGTTTTCTGTATTTACAGCTTTTTTTAACGAATCTTTTTACCTATATAAAGCAGTTAAATTTGTATTTTTCATCTGCAAGTAAACTATTTGATATTGGGATAATATCTCCATAGTCAGCAACATTATATGTAACTTGTCCAAAAATCTATATCAGATTGACCTATTTCATTCAATTCTTCAAAAGCTATTAATTCACCTGTTCCATCTGTTTCAACAGGCATAGTTCCCTTTAATGAAGTTACAGGTAGAATATTACAATATTCTTTCAATGCTATTTTTGTTTCTTCTTAATTCTTTTTATTTCGTTGAATTGCTCAGTTGGTACTAAATATCCACCTTTTTCCGTCTGTTGCTTCTACTTGCCCTGGTGTTCCAGCTGCATTTAAAAATTGTTTTTTTCTTCTTCTGTTATAGATTTTCCTAATAGAACTCTATTATAAATTCTATTAACATTCATTTCTTCTTTTTGTTCCTAATGGTGCTTTTATTACCTTTATTCATAACTGTTAAAAGCCTCCTCTGTTTCTGCTTCTTTTTATTCTATTTTCTAAATCTTTAAAAACCATTTAACTTAGCATGTGCCTCTTCAATCTTTCCACTATCTTTTTAATGATGCGATCTCATTTCTAAGTATTTCTAATTCCTTTTTTTTAATTCTACTGATTTTTTTCATAATTAAATACCTCCTATTAATAATGCAATCTCAATTTCCTTATTCAATTTATCAAGTCTTGCTTGTTCCTTTTTTTACTTTTTTTCTTCACCAATTTTTTTATTTAATAAATTTTTCTGGAATATGCTTAAATTTATTTTTTTGTTTCTATACAGTTTAAAAAAATTCTACTTTTTCAGAAGTTTTTTTATATTAAATACTCCTGGAGCATCTTCCCCAGTAAACCATTTTTTTCTTCTTTCATAAAAATCATATATTTGCTCTCTTGTTACACCTTCAATAGCTTTTTTTCCATATAAGCATTAACAAGTCCTTCATCAAGTTTATTTAGAACTTCAATATACTTTTTCTAATTCTCCTGCATTTCCTGAAACTCTTCCCCAAGCTCTATGTATCATTAAATATGCATTACTTGGTAAAAATAATTTCATCACACCCAAAAAGCAATTATAGATGCAGCACTTGCAGCTATTCCATCAATATAAGCTATTGTTTTTTTCCTTTATGATTTTTTTAATCATATTAGAAATTGCTATACCTGCATAAATATTTCCTCCAAAACTGTTTATATGAACATGGACCTCTTTATTTTCTGCTTCTTTTAAAGCATCTTTTTATATCCAATGGATATATATTAGTATCTTTTATTCCCCATACTTCTTCTAAAAAAACCATCATTTTCTGAATCACTTTCTATATCGCCATTGATATAAATTTCAGTAATTTCTATTTGATTTCTTATTTCTAACCACTTATTTTTTTACTCACTTTTAGCACCTCCTTTTTTTCATAAGCTATTCCTAATTTTTTTCTAATGGCACATAACTTCCATTCATTACAATTACATCACCTCCATCTATTGCAGTAAGTCCTGCCTTTTTTTCTAGCTTCATTTATTGTGTATATTCCACTTTGAACATACTTGGTTAAACATTCAGCCTGTGTTTTTAGATCCCCTTTTAAAAATACTTGCTACATTAAATTCAAAAATGTAACCCTTTTTAATCTTTCACTTTCTGTAAGAAGTTTTAAATTAAACTCCTCTTCATAGAGTGTCAGAATATATAAAAGAGTATCAATATAAAAAGTCAAGTTTTTGCATTTCTGAGTTTGCATAGCTTGACTTATCATAATCATTCAAATGATTTGGCTTTACTCCAAAAAGCAGCTGCTATTTGTAAAGCTGTATATTTTTTTAATTCAAAAAAATTGGCTATCAGTTAATTTTAAATCTAATGGAACTATATCCATTCCAGGTGGTAATGGTAATATTCCTGTTGGATTGCTTTCACTGCTAATAAATTCTTCTATCTTTTTCTAGCATTTTTCTTTTTGTAATTCTTTTGTTTAAATCACCTGTATATCTTAAAATTGCCTTTGAAGTTAAGCCTCTATCATATAAATTATTTAAGTATTTTTTTGACTTGCTTTTTACTCCATTTAATGTTGTAGCCAATGTTTCTCTTACTGACATACCTACAATACCATCTTTGCTTAAACCACCTTTTTAAATGTAGTATCTCATCTTTTTGAAATAGATAAATTTTTCCCATCTTTGTTATATTCATAATATAAATCTTCTTTACCACTGAATATTTTTTTGCATTGTCTATCCATATTTTAACTTTTTTTGAGGGTGTAAAGGATAAATACCTACTAAATGTCCTCTATTATCATAACTTAGATAAGCATAAGCATTGCCGTGATGGTTTCTCCACATTTCCATTAATGTCATCATAGGTGTTGAAGTCATGAATGGGTTTGGTGAAAAATTTCAATTTTTTTGTAATGCCTCATGATTTAATATTTTGTTATTATCATTATCCTTCAAGTGTAAAGATAGTTTTCCAACACTTTCAGATAATACTTTTTAAGCAAGTAAAAATATGTTACTTCTGATAAATCTGAACTTACATTTATTCCAAAAAAATTCACCAAAAATTCATAGAATTAATTGCTGTTTTTCTGCTTTTTTTCCTCTCCTTTATTAAAAAAATTTTTCTAAATATATTCACTCTATCACCTCCTTTTTATTGATTAAATCAAGCCATTCTTCAACAGCTTCATCATTATTTACTGTTTCTTTTTTTATTTATTAGCATAATCTTCCAAGCATCTATTATTGCATCAACAGGATCTATTCTATTTTTTTGAGATTGTTTATCAATTTTTTTCTCTCCAAAAACTATTTGAAACAGTTGTAGCATTAGCAATGGACCATTTTAATAAACTGTTTCTCTTATCGTATAAAAATTTGAACTGCCTCAACTGATAAAGCAAAAATCCACTGTTGCATCATTTAAACTTTTTGCAGATTGTTTAACTTCTGTTAGATCACAATCTAAAAAAATCTAAATCACTTAAAAAAACTTCCAGCATTGTGAGCATCATACCCACACTCTAAAAATTTTTAATATTATATCTTTCAATTACTTCTTTTTAAGTGAGTAACAATAAACTTATAATCAGTCTTTATTCCAAATGCTCCAGTAGTCAATGTTAAAAGTCCCTCTCTTACCCATATCCTATATGGGACATCATCAGTTTTTTTCATGTTCTGCAAGTCTTAACTCTGGCATAAACGAATGGCTATAAATATATATTTGATTATTTTCTAATGGAAATACTAAGGCTATACTTGTTAAATCTCCACCCTTAGATAAGTCAAAACCTAGATAAGCCTCTTTCCCTTTCATATCTTCAAGTGTCAGATTGCTTTCACATTCTTTGAATTTACTCAAATCAATATATTGTCCATCTTTTGCAGTTACCCACATATTTAATTGCTTTGTTAAGAAGTTAGTTAATTCATCTCCACCTTTCTCTTTTGCATCTATTGCTTTTTGGCTATATAAAGCTATTTTTCTTTTTGTTTGGTGTTATCCCATCTTCCTCAAATAAAAAAATAAGGATTAGATTTGAGCCAATTTTTTTCCAGTCCCATATATCATCATCCTTATCCATTTCACATATAAAAAAATAAAAAAAGAGTTTCTTTTTTTCAACAACTCCCTCTAATATCTTTTTCACAAAATTTATAGTGTTCATAACAGAATCCATTTAAGTTAAATCCTGCTGTTGTAATAGCCAATGTTAAAGCATTCTCAACATCAGCTTGACCATCTAGCAACAGTTTATACATCTGATTATTTTGGTGTGCATGTAACTCATCACATATGGCCAGAATATTTCCAAAACCATCCATTGATTTGGTATCTCTACCTATTGACCTTATAACAGTTCCAGTTGCTAAACTTTTTTTATAGTTCTATCATGTTCTTTTATTTTATAAAGTTCACTTAGATCACTATCAGACTCTATAAAGTTTCTTATTTCATCCCATACAATATTGGCTTGATCTTGCTTAGTTGCAGCACAGAATATCCTATCTTTATTTCCTAACAATGTACTAAACATTGTAGATTCTGCTTCTGATAAGAAACTTTTTTTCCATTTCTTCTGCCTACTTGCAAATAAGCCTCTCTAAATCTTCTTTCTTTTTGTTCTCTTTTTCTTCCATCCATGTAATGAACCTATTATAAACTCTTGAAAACCTCTTGTTTTTTTAAATTAGTTCCATCTTTTAATGTTAATGTATTTTGCAAAATTTATAGCAAATTCTGCCTCTTCAACATCAAATTTATACTCTAATTTCTTATTTTTTTAAATCGTTGAGGTGTCTTTTTACATGCTAAATACTCCTTTCTGCCTGCTATTTTTTTTACCATTTACAACTAATTTTTGCATAGGCTGTTGTCCTATCTTTTATCATATTAGCCTTGCTTTCTTGTTTTTTTAACAAAGTTATAAATTTATTTTTCAGCAGGTTCTTCTCTAATTGGTACAACTAATTTTTAATCTATCTGTAGTTGCAAGTCCTAATTTTGTTGAGCATTGCATTATTTGTTTTACATATTTTTTTCCTGGACATTTATTAGAGGGTTTATAATTTTAATTTCTCCATTGGCAGTTTCTTTATAGCAAATGGAACCTTCTTTTTTTGTAATTTCTTACTAACATTTACATAGCTGTCATAAGAGTTACAGTAGATGGCTAATATCCCTAAATCTAAGTTGTCTAAAAATATTTACTTTTCCTGCTTTCAAAAAAACAATTCTGTCAAATTCTTCTTTTTGCAGCTTTAGATAACCAACCAGGAGCAATTAAATTATCTCTATCTATTTTCAATTTTTTTCTTGTTCTTGTCTAGCTTTTTATTTTTTTCTTTTTCCGATTTTTTTCCTGAACTTATATCAATAATTTTTTTCTACTTCTTCCTGCCATATTTTTTTCACCTCCATAAACTGAAAATTTCATTTCTGGCATTTTCTCCAGAAAAAAAGAGGGGAAGCGGTATCAAAGCCAAAGACCAAAAAAACTTTTTTTGACTCCCCCTACTTATAATAATTTTTAATTATATTAAATAAAAACTTCTTTCATTTTATTTTTTTGCTTTCTAAATTTTTTTATTATACTCTGAATGGATGTAGGCATGTGTTTTATCACTTATCCATATTAGGTTATTAATATCTAAGGCTTTGCTTCTATCCTCTTCTAACTCATCTATATGATGTGAGAGTACCTTTAATTATATTATTATTTATAACCAGTTCATATAAATCTAAACCATTGGCTTTTAACTTACATAGTGTAGTCATGCTCTTCCAAGCCTTACTATGATAAAACTCAGCATTATCTTTATTCCTGAACTCTCTATCATATATCTTATGCCTTTCCTTTGTACAACTGCATACTTCATTTATTCCTATTTTCTTTCCACACTTACCACATATCTTCATTAACATAATTAACCTCTTGAAATAAAAAAAGACACATCGCATGATGTGTCTTTTAAAAAGTTTTTAATTTTTTTCTTTAAATATTCAATTAATGCCTTTTTCTATTATAGTTGTAAGTTTTTCATTTGGATATTTTTAATTCTATTTCTTTGAAAAAGCTGAGGATCAATTCTAAAAGTTTTATTAAGTTTCTTTTTTTACTTGCATCTAACTTTTTTTCCGACCAGCTCCTTCTCTTGCTCCACCAGATGCCATAATTAACTCCTTTTTATTTTTTTAAACTTAATCCATCTAATTAAATTATAAATACATAATATCAATATAATTACAGCTAATAGTAAGTTTCTAAAGTAAAAAATTTACTAATATAAGTACTGATACTATTATTGATAATGTTAAAAATTGAAATATTTTTTTCATTGATTCAATGAGTAAAAAAATTGATATAATATATAAGCAAGGGAGGGTTGTTATCCCTCAACTGCTTTAGCTATTACTCTATGATTATCTTTATTAACTCTATAACCACGACCAGCAGTTCGAGTATTAAGATTATCATTTGTAGTAGCTCTTTTTTTATTTATTTTTTTCCTCCTTTCTTTGGTTTTTTTCGGCTTTTTTTACTCATCTTTTTCACCTCCTTATGTATTTATTATAACATAAGTTTTTTTGATTTTTGCAAGTATTTTTTTCAAAAAAATATAAACTTTTTTTAGAAATTTTTTTAGGATTTTTTTACCAGTAGTAAAACTATGGATTTATCTATATTTAATTAAGTTTTTGACTAATGGTATTTTTTTAATAAAAAAACTACTAAAAATTACCACTAATTTAAATATAAAAAAAGCCTAGACATCTCTTTGCCTAGACTTTTCACATTAATATTATACCATATTATAAATTCATTACAAGTCGCATTTTAGTCGCAAATTTTATAAAAATTTTTCTTTAAAAATTTCATCAGGAAATATTAACTCTGATAATTCTGTTATTAACCTACTTCTATTTCTGAAATATGTAGCTCTATCTATTCCTAACTTTTTTCTGCAACTTCCTCAACTGAATAACATTCAAAAATATTTTTAATGGAATTAGTTCATAATACTTATCTTCTTTTTATACCTTTAAGACCTGTTTCAATCAGTTCTATAACATTTTCGTATTTCAGTATATTCTGTTTAATTTCTTCTTTTTTTAGTTCTACCTTTTCTAAATCACTTAAATTATCATATTTATGTGCTAATACCACATCATAACTTACTTGCTTTTTTTATAACTACAAAAATCTAACTCATTTCTTAAATTTTCAATTCTCTTTTTTTAAAAGTTATTATAGTGTTTTAGCATTAGTTCAACTTTAGAATATGAATCAAATTCTAAGTTATTTTTTTATCCTCAGCTAGAACTTCTTTAACTATTTGTTTTTACTTCTTTTTTTAGTCACCAATTCCACCTCTTCATTTTTTTGTACTTTCCATTTTTTTATAAGCATTCAATTTTTTTCTATATGCTTATTAAAAATCAACATCTGATACTTTACATAATAGTAATAAATTTATAGTAGCAGTTATTAAGTCTAAGCCCTCTGCTATAAAAATTCTCTCTATTTTTTTATATAACTAAAAACTATCTTTGTTCACAACTTCATTTAATAGCTCCAGGTACTCTTCTTTAACTTTTTCCAAGTTGAGCCATTGCTGTTGCATATGATATAGATTTATAGTTTTTAAGTTTATTAAAAATTAATTTTTTTCTTTATCTTTCCTATGTTCCCAGATATGAGTTTCTAAAATTGTACTAACACCATAAAAAAACTTTTTTTAAGCTATTTATAAAAATCCTGAACAACTTCCTCTTGTTGCTCATCATTTAAAAACATTAATAGCTTTATAATACATGTTTCTAGTTTCTTCTATACCATTTAACAGATATTTTATTTCTATGTTATATTTAATCATTTTACTCATCACTTCCAGATTAGAATAGTAATTGATATAGCTTCCACGATTGAAATTACACCTAATCCAAAAAGTTATAATACTTAAATTATTCGATTTTGAATTCGCAATTTTACAATTATCTTTTTCACGAAAAATAATGCTCTTGCCATTTTTTTTGTCATTTTTTTCATAAAATTGAGAATAATTTTCTGCTTTCTCCCTTGCTTTTTCCTGCTTCTTCTGTTTGTGTTATGTAAAAAAATTTTTTTTCTGCTTTCTAATCTTTTATTTCCAGTATTTAGAATCTCTATTTCTTCTTTTAAACTATCAATCTCTTTAACATAAGCCTTGTTGTCTTGCTTATTATGCCTTAGATTCTTAACTAGATTTAATAAATAATCTTCACATTCTTTTTATGCTGTTTAATTTACTAGCATTATAAATAACTCCAGCTTCTTTATTAACTTTAGTTATGAAAGTTCTTAAATAATCTCTTGTTTCTATTTTTTTATTACCATTTATTCCTCCTTTAGTCTATAAAAATATCAATTTTAACTCCAGTTCTAACCTTATCAACTTCAAAAACCTTTAAAAAAATTGGAATTATATTAGTAGAATCATCATCTTCTATGTAGCCATATTCTTGCATTAAGTCAAAAAAATTATCTGTGCTGCATTGATATAATCAAATCTCCTTTTACTATCTCTAATGAAATAAAGTTCAATTTTATAAGGCTTTTTCCTTACCTTTCAACATTTTTTTAAAAAAACTCATTTTTTTATTGACTAACCAATCTGCTTTTAGACTCTTTTTATATTTTTTTGCACTGTTTTAGAGTTTATCAATAATGTTTTCCCACTTTTTCAAAGTTACAAATTGCTTACTATTTTTTTAGAACTTGGAGTATTTCCAGCTATAAATATCATTCTTTATTCCTCCCAAAATGATTTACTCTTTTGGCTTTCTCTTAGTTTGCCAAGTAAATTTAAACTCTTTTTAACATTTCATTAAGCCTATCAGAAATTTTATTAATTCCTTTAAACTTTAAAAAAATTCAATCATTTCTTCAGCACTTAAATTTGTAGTTATTATCATTGGCTTTTTCTGCATTATATCGAACATCAATTAAGCTTATTTATCTTTTCTTTTTCCCCATTCATCAGATATTTTTTTTCTGAACCTAAATCATCAATGAAAAAGCATATCAGCCTCTTTTTGTTGCTTCTAATAATTGAGTTTCAACTTGAAAAATTATCTTTTATGGTTCTCAAATATCCAGCTAAGTTAAAACTTAACACTGTATAACCATGCTCAGTTAAATAATTACATATACAGTTTGCTAAGAATGTTTTTCCCAGTTCCACAACCTCCTCTAAACAATAATCCATCATTTATTTCAAGTACCTTGTCAAAACCTTTAACATAGTTTTTTTAATTTTTTTCTATACAATTCATTTTTCTGACTTATTATTTTCTAAAATTGCATTTTTTTAAAAATTATCTTTTTCCAGAATTTCTGCTAGTTATTGATAATTCTTTAAACTTCTCAATTTTAGCTTTTTATTCTTGCTTCTTTTTGACAAGAACATTCAATATATTTTTGTTCTACCCTCTGAAAAATTCCAATAGAGTAGGTTCTCCACATTTTTTTCACATTTAGCTAAAAATCTTCGGCTCATTGTTGGTATTTTCTTCAGGTATATTTTCTAAAAAAATCTTTAACTACTGTATTTTTTTAGTTATTTCTTCTATTTTTTTTGAATATTCAATTTATCCTCCTCTCAGGATTTCATCCATAGTTTTTTTGAGTAGTCTTTTTTTCTTTTTCCTGGTCCTCTTCTTTCTGATTGAGGGAATAATTATCTCTAAGACAAGCTATAATCCAACCATCACCTTTTTTTATTTTTTTATCAGCATATTCAAAAAAACCTGTTTTATTCTTTTCTAGGTCATTAGAATATTTAATTATATTTTCAATTTTTTTATCTTCCTGTTTTTTTTATTAAAAAAATTTTATCTCTTGTCTTATAATTCCAGCAACATTTTTCCTTGTTGTTATTATTCATGTAGTTATTATTCATGTAGTTATTATTAGCGTATACATTTATGTTACTATTAGAAGTAACATTATTGTTACTATTAATAGTAACCTTTTTGTTACTATTAACATCTGTTTTAATAGTATCGTTTTCGTTACTATTAGAAGTAACATTATTGTTACTATCAGATATGTTTACTAAATAATAAACATTACTTCTGTTATATCTTCTCTTTTTTTCTATAAGATTTAAATTTTTCTAACTCTTTAATAGCATCAGATATAGAGTTTCTTCTTTTTTTAAATTTAGTTCTTCACATAATTCTTCATAAGAATACATTATATAAGTATCTCCCTCTTCATCTATCCAGCCATTTTTTTCTTAGAAAGCCTAAATCTGTCGGACATTAAAAGATATACATCAAATGCTGTTAAACTTAAACTCCCTTCTCTTCTCATTTTAAAGAGAACTTTGGGAATTTGAAAAAGCTCTCTTTATTTTTTTGTTATTTGATTGTTCCAAATTCCCTGCCTCCTGCTGTTAATTATTTATTATTTTCAAAAAGACCTTGAACCATAGTGTCATCATTTATTTGTTTTTTTGGACTTTTTATTATCCTCAGTAGCTTCTTCAATAAATTCACCTGTTTCAGCATTGATAATATCACCATTATTTTCAAGTATTTCAATTTCTTGTACTTCTGTACTCTTGTCATCTATAACTTTAAATGATTTTTTTCATCTTTTTGCAGCCATTTCAAGAAATTCAACAGACACTGGTAACCATTTTAATAGCTTTTTTTAACTACTGTTTTTTTGTGCCATTTCTTCAAAAATTCTTATTCCATACATCATTTTTTTATATGAACCTTTTCTGTACTTTTTCTTCATGATGTGTAACTTCATCTTTTTGTCATATATTCAAAAAGCCTTAGCACCATCTTTTTAATATTGCTACAGCATAAAAAAACCTTTTATTTCTCCTCTTTCATCAAAAATTTGGCTTATGTGTTAATGTTCTTGATAATCCATATTCAATGTTAAAATCATCATTTTCATATACTGTATAACTGTATATGTCAGATAACTGTCCACTTCTTCTTAATAATTCAATTAATCCTTTATAACCTATTTGAAACTGGCACTCAACAGTACCAGCTTTCTTATTTTCAAATGGTATTAAATAGCATTGTCCTAAAGTACCTGGTTCTAACCCAAGTTGAGCAGATACCATCAATGCACCTAGTAAGCTTTTCTTGGCTACATTTAACAAGTTTTGGATTTTTGTCTAATTGTAGTAATAGCTATTCTAACAAACCTTTCACTATTTACATGTTTTTGGCAATGCAGTTGCAAATTGCTTCGCTCCTTGCTTGTATTACATCAAATATTGTTTTAGATTTATTTTCTTTTTTTACCATTGTTCCTGTATTTCCTGATGTTAAACTATTTCTTGCTGTTGGCATATTATTCACTCTCCTTATTCTTCATCCCTATTTTTGATTTTTTTGGTTTTCTGCCTCTTTTCTTAGGCTTTTTCTTCTTCTATTTCATCTGTTTTATCAACTTCATTTGGATTACCTTCTTTTTTTGTCAGTTTTATCTTCTAAAAGATTTTGATTATCATTACCTGGTTCTGTTACTTCAACAATCTCAGCTTCTTCAATATCATTTTTTTCATCTTCATCAAATAAAGATAAATTATTATTAGTTTTTTTATTGATGCCATTCTTTCAAATGCTTTTTTTATACAACTGATTGCTTCTGTTTCTATTTCTTCAATAGTCATATTTTCAAGTTCTAAACCTTTATTTAATAATTTTTTTCATCAAAAAAACTTCTGCCCAAATAGCTTCCTCTAAATAATATTCAACACCATTTATTTTTTTGTTTTTTTGGTACTTCTTCTTTACAAACAATATTATTAAAAAAATTATTGTTGTTTCACTTAATTTTTTTAAATTCCAATGATAATTTTTGTATTTGAAGTTTCAAAAACCAATTTTGTTTTTATCTTCTTTGATTTGTTTTTTTCAATTAATGCCCAACCTAAAAACATTATATTTACTTCTTATAATTTCATCTGTATACCATTTTAAAAATATTATCACTTATCATATTCAATTCCTCCTTATTTCACTAATAAATATTTAGAAACTTTCCTGTATTTGTTTGCTAATTCATTGTATTTTTTTCCATTACTTCAAAAATTTTCTTTTTGTCATTTTTTTCTATATCTGGTGTTTTTTTCTTTCACTAATATTAAATTTGTATTTACCTGCAACTGCTTTTCAATGTTTTTTTCTTCTATCATCTTATGTAAAAATTTTTTTCTCTTAATAGTTTATCTTCATCTTCAATTAGCTTTTTTTGCCTAGCTAATTCTTTTTATTCTTATTGCAATTTCCTCAAACTCTGGCAATTCTCTAACTTCATTATTTTCTATTTCCATTGCCTTTTTTTCTTCAGATGATTCATATAAGCATCACTTCCATCTGGCATTGGTGGAATCTTTTTTTAATAAATTTTCATTATAGAACTCAGTAGACTTATTTCTAATAAGTTCTATATCCTCCTCACTTCTTTCTACTTTAAATTCCTTATATTCATTTCCACCTATTAAAACAGCTACATAAGCAAATTTATAGCCAGTAAGCATTAAATAGTGTTGGATTTGAGCATAATAGCTCTGTGGAATAATATCTTCTTCCCATTCCTTCTATTCCAAACAGAAGTTGTTTTTTTATTTCTAAAACTCCATAATCTCCTGTTTCTTTATCTTTTTAATGCACCATCTAAATTAGCAATTAGAAAAATCATTTACAACTGAATAAGGAACTTCATATACAATTAGTTCTTTTATGTCTATTGGAAAAACTCTTTTTAAAAACAGTTCCCTCTAACACATGCCCCCCAATAGGTAGCATTATTTCCTTTGAAATCAGATCCTTCTGTTTTATCTACATAAACATCAACTATTGATTTATAAGGATTTACACCTAAGATAGCTCCTACATCAGAACCCCCAATTCTTTTTTTGCTCTAAGTTCATGCCAATCATCTTCATTATCATAACCAAGAACTTTTTGTATTTTCAGTATTTGCTGTTACAGAAGTTTCAAATTCTTCCTTAGAGATTTCTATAACTTTTTGCTTTTTGCTGTTTCAATTAACTCTATTAATTCTTCTTTTTTTAATTTAGAATATCCTACTAATCCTAAACTTTTTGCTTTCTTCTTTTAATTCTTTAACTGTCATTTTTTTATCACTCCTTGAATTTTTTTAAAAATTTGATATATAATTCAAGTAAAGTTAAATACTTGAATATTTTTTTCTAAACATCTAATAAACTTTGGTCGGTGCTATTAGATGTTTTTTTATTTTTATAACTTTTCCCTGCTAAAAAGTTCAACCAATGTGGTTTTATTATTAAATATTTCCCCCTTTCCTTTTCTTGATCTTTTATATAGATACAACCTGGAACTTCATTAGCTTGAATTAAACTATAAACATCATCTTTGTTTAATTCTCCACCAGATAAAAGCAACAGCCTCTTCTACTGATATTTTTGTAATTTGCCATAAATCCTCCTTTTTAATTATTAAGTTTTTATTAGTTGTTCTATTATGTTCAGACACTCATTTTCAACGAATGTTAGATTATTAGCAGGTTCACTATCAAAAATGAGCAGTGTCAAAAACCTATATAATAAATACCATCTTCAAATCTATATCCACTATAAGTTAGTCCACCATGACACTCAATATCGTTGATATCATCATAGTGTTGCTCGAAGTAGATATGATTTTTTTAGGTACTTCCACATATCCACAGTACCAGCTATATAAGATATCATCCGTGCGAGTTATTACATACTTACAACCTTTAAAAATTTCCTTCTTTCATAATCTCAAACTTTGCCATTTTACATCTCCTTATTTAAAAATAATTCTTTGACTTCTTCTACCAAATCTTCCAATATCCCTAAAAAAACCATAGAACCTTGTACTTTACGATATTAATAATGTTAGCTTTTTCTGAACTTTTTCATTTTTCATTATTAGCCTCCATTTTTTTGATATGCTTCCATTACCACTACTACATCTTTTTAATTTTTGCAGTAGCAGGAAATGGTATTATTTTTTTATCAATCTTAAAAAAATTCATTTCTATGTATTCCCATTTTTAACCTCCTTTAATGTTTCATTCCTTTATAAAGTTTTTTTAAATTATCTAATGCTACATCTTTCATTTCATGTTTACTAACTGCTAAAAACATCTTTGATATTTGAGTACCAAATTTCAGCTATTTTTTTATCCGAATAGTGGTTGTAATCAATTCCTAAAAAAAGTCCATTTGCATTTTTTTTGGCTCAATACTACAAGCCCGAATATTAGTCTCGCTTCATGATTTTTTTAAAAATATAAATCTTCCATATGCCACACTCCTTTTTATTCTTCCTGTTGTGCTATAATTTATTTAAAAAAATTATTAGATGAATACATAAATACTACTTATAAAGATAAAGTGCATAAAGAAGTAGAACTCCCAGACTAATAAAAATTTATAATGTGCTTTCTTTTTACTTTTTTTCTTTACATTCTGAAACATATGCTAAACTTGTTATAATTATGAAAGTTATAAAAAAAGTCCTATATCCTCCACCTCCTTATTTTTGTGCTATAATCATCTCTAAGGAGGTGATTATTTTTGAAAAAAAGATATTGATTTTGATAAAATCTCAGAAGAAGTCTTAACTGAGTTTTTTTAGCTTCTATAAAAAAACTGATAGTGAAGCAGCTAAAATGCAAATAGAAAAGTATAGCTATGATTTCTTCTAAGATTTGCTCTTTAATGTTTGCAAAGTATCATCAAGAGCTTTTTGAAAGATTAAGTCTTCTTAATTTTTTTCTTTCTCTTCAATTTTCAACTCTAAACTATTCGCAGTAGTTTGGAGCTGTTTTTTTATTTGCTTTCTTATATATCTTTTTATATTTTCTTGATTTTTTTGTTTCATAGTCCTCCTTTCTTTATCTCAAAAAAATTTATTAATAAAATATACTTGTCCTTTTCCAGTAACCTTACTAGTTTTATTTACTGAAATATGTCCATCTGAATGTGTTACTGCTGTTTCTTTTTATTTCAAATAATTCTAACTCCATTGATTTTTTTGTGTTGGCATATTGTAATCAGATCCTTGTCTTTTTTTATTAAATATCCATTCTCTCTCATCCATTCAAATAATCTCTTTTTGTCCTATATCAATTCCATTTTGTTTTTATTATTTTTTTGCTAAATCTCCAACTAATATTGAAGTTTTTAGAAGCTGTTACCGATTCTGCAAAACAGTACTTTTTGGCTTATCTTCTTTTTACTTTATTTTTCAAGTAATTCAATCTTTTTTTGTATAATCTTCTATCATATGTGATTGAATTTGATTAGCCCTTGCTAATATCATCTCTGGACTATTCCAAGCCTCTTCACATTTAATAAAAATATTGTCTAGCCAGTTTACCTTTTTTTCAGTATTAGCTACCATTGAAATTTCTTTTTGCTACTGATAGTGTAAATAAAATGTCTACTTTTTTTCTTGCTCTCCCCAGGGGTATTACATTTTTGATATACCCTTATAAAGTCTTTATTTTCAATGAAATTATACTTATCAATAATTCTTGAACTCCATATTTTTAAATTCTGTGCCAATTTCTAAAAAAACTCATGCAATTCTCTTCCGCTTACCAATTGTTGATTATTTTTTTACTTCTATTTTTTTATTAATTCTCCCATTCAATCACTCCTTTATTTTTTTCTAAATCTTTTATTGCTTATTTCTCATATATCAACTCCTTTTTAAAAAAAGTTTACTCTAACGTCAACAAAAATATTTAAAAAAATAATTATCTGATGATAGGTTATATTTTTTTCACATAAATATTTAATCTCTTTTGTTGTAAAAATCTTTTCCATTTTTTTACGATTTATTTTTTTGACTAAAAAGTACTTTCTGTAATCTTTAAATCTTTTTGCTACATCTTTAAGTTTTATTCCATTTTGAGTAAAAAAATGCTTTTAATTTGAAATTTCTCATAAATACCTCCTTTCAAAAAAAGTTTACTCTAACGTCAACAAAAATTATAATAACATTCTTTGATTTAAAAAGTCAACATTTTTTTATAAAAAAATAAAAAAAGTTGTCTTTAATGAAAAAAATATGTTATACTTTTTTTAAATTAAGAAGGTGATAATATGAATTTAGGATTAAAAATTAAAAAAATTAAGAATCGATAAAGGTTTGACTATGGAACAACTTTCAGAAATTTTCAATAAAAAAATTATAATGCTAATATCAGCAAAAAGTATGATTTCACGTTGGGAAAAATAACAAAAGAATCATATCGACCCCAAATGCAAGTTTATATTGTAAATATTTTAATATTTCATTAGATTATATTTTCAATGGAATAAATACAATTGAAACCATTTTTAGATTTAGAAGAAAAATCAGAAACTTAATAAAAAAATAATACAAAAAAATTAATGAAATTTATACCTCCTTCATCTGATGTATATTATCAAGATTTTTAATGAAAAATATTTTTAAGTTTAGTAGAATTTTCAGAAATAGGAATTTCACAAATTAGAGAAATAATTAATTCACTATGTAAGAAACAAAATATAAATTTAAAAGATATTATGTACATAGTCGGAATCAAAGATAACTTAGAAGATACACACATTGAACTTAATAATCTGTTAAAAAAATTGCAAAAATATTTTTGGAATTATGCCTTATTTTAAATTATTAGTAGATTTTTTTCAGATAAAAATAGAAATTTTAGAAAAAAACAAAAAAATTACTTTTCTAAAAACTAATAGTTTAACTATTGACGAACTTAAACTATTAGATGATATGGTTGAAAAACTTAATAAAAAAATAAAAAAATAATAAAGAAATATAAAAAAAGTATTTTTAAAAAGGAGATGGGGTTTATGGATTTAAAAGACAATATTGAAGAATTATCCAAAAAAATTGAGAAGTACAAAGACAGAGTAACCAATGAAGAAATGACTAAAAACAGTTTTTTTGTTTTACCTTTCTTTGATATGTTAGGGTTATGATACTAGAAATCCTTTTTTGAATTTCATGCAGAATTTACAGCAGATATTGCAGATGCAAAAAGGTGAAAAAAAGTTGATTATGCAATTTTTAATTGATGATGTTCCAAGAATATTAGTGGAATGTAAAGATTGTAATAATACACTTGAAAAATTGTGATAAACAATTAACTCGTTATTTTAATGTTACACCAGCTAAAATTGGAGTTTTAACAAATGGTATTGTTTATAAATTTTATACTGATTTAGAAAAAGCCTAATATGATGGATGAAAAAGCCATTTTTAGAAATAAATCTTTTAAAAAAATTAAAGATTATCAAATAAACGAATTAAAAAAATTTGCTAGAAATACATTTGATTTAGATAATATTTTTAAATAGTGCTGAGGAACTAAAAATATTCAAATGCTATTAAAAAAACTTTTTAAAAATCTGAGTTTGATAATCCAACTGAAAAACTTTATATCTTATATTTTTAAATGAAATATATGGTGGCGTTAAAACTCAAAAAAAGTAAAAGATAGATTTACTAATACTATTAAAAAAATCCATAAATGAATTTTTTTAAAATGATATTGTTAGAAGTAAATTAGAGGGAGCTTTGGAAGTGAATAAAGCTGTTGAAAAAGCAAATTGAGGCTCCTCAAGAAATGATTGAAGAAATAACAGAAGTTGAAGCTGGTCCTATAACTACTGACGAAGAATTACAAGGTTTTTTTCAGTAGTAAAAAGCATTATTATATGGAACTATAGAACTTGATAGAATAACATATAGAGATACTTTTAAATTATTTTTTTCTGTAACTATTGATGATAAGGTTACAAAATGGATTTGTAGATTATATTTTTAATGGTCCCACTAAATTTATTAGATTTCCTGAAATAGATGAAGAAGGAAATAAAACTGATAGAGGTCCTAAAGTTACAATAAGTTCTATAAATGATTTATATAACTTTAAGGATAAATTAATTGAATCTATAAAGATGTATGATTAGTATATTATAAAAATAAAAAGCCCCACAAGGTGCTGGTAACACCTAGTAGGGTTTTAAGAGTGTGATACTCTTTGTAATTCATATATTAAAATTATATCACACTCATTTTTTTATTATGCAAATAAAGGAGTGTGTTTTTTTATGAGAGCAGCAAATGGAATGGGAACTGTTTTTAAAACTATCAGGAAACAGAAGAAAGCCATGGGCTTTATTAGGCCCTAAATATTACAGCATAGAAGAAAAAGAAATACAAAAAGAGATTTTATAGCTTGTTTTAAAACACAAAAAAAGAAGCTGAGACTTATAAACTAGCAATGTTTACAAATAATCTTGAAATGTTAGAAAATATAGGAGTAAAAAAATTGCTAAGAAAAAAAGAAAAAAAGGAATAACATTTGAAGAGTTATATAGGTTATGGATTAAGTCTAAGGAAGATGTTAAAAGCAGGAACCAAATCTAACTATGAAACTAATTTTTAAAAAGAAGTAAAAAAATTGTATGGATTAGAAATAGCTAAAAATTAATGGTATTATGCTACAAAAACATCTTTTTATAGTTTTGGATCTAACTAATAGTACATTAAGATTATTAAGAAGTTTTTTTGGTCTAATATTTGGGATTTTGCAATTCTAAATGATATGGCAACTAAGAACTATGCTAAGTTTTTTTAAAACTTCCAGTTCAGGAAAAAAAGGTAACAAGACTGGAGATAGAGAAAGACCAATCAGTAAGGAAGAGTTACAAGTTTTATGGGATAACTTATATAATTATGATGTAGACAAGTATAGAATAATAGACATGGTATTAATCTTATGTTATACAGGGCTTAGAATAAGTGAGTTATTAAAAGTAAATAGGAAAAAAATATTTATCTGAAAGATTATTACTTTGAAATAGAAGCGTCTAAGAGTAAAGCTGGAATAAGAAAAAGTCCCTATTGCAGATAAAAATACTAGAGCTTTTTAATAACAGATATTTTAGTAAAGATAAACACTTATGGCAAAGGCTTGATGGCTTAGAGTATGATTATGATTCTTTTGATAATCATTTTTAGAATATTGTTTAGAGATATGGGCTTATCATATCATAGCTTACACGACACTAGACATACATTCGCAAGTCTATTATCAGATACTGTAGCAGATAAAGATGCAATTATTAAAAATGATAGGACATTCTAGCTATAAAAACTACATCTGAGGTTTATGTACATAAGAACCTCAAGAAGTTAAAAAGAAGCTGTTGATGAAATATAAAAATTACAGTATATAAAAATATAGTTATCATTAAAGTGTTTGCACTTTTGTTAACATCTAATTCAAGTTAAGTCAATTTATTCTACACTTAAATTTTTGAATTAATGGTATTTAGAATACTTTAGAAATCATATTTTAAAAAAATAGTTTAATTTCTACAAAAAAAGCCCGAACTTGTAAAAAGTTGAGGGCTTTTTTTGTTGGGGAAAGCTATATTTTTTTGTTGATAATTTGTTGCTACTAAATTTGGTTTTTTTATAGCTTGACTTTATAGTATTAATGAGTTAAAATTAACTAAACAAATACCTTTCTCAATGTAGGGGATAACATTGAATTGAGCAATGTAAAAGCCCTAAGGAAACTTGGGGCTTTATTCTTTATGGAGGATATATGGAGATTAATGATATTTATTTTTGCCAAAAGAGAATTTTTATCAAATAATAAGAGATATAGGTGGAGTATGGAATGACTCAAAGGAAAGACCTATTGTTTGTCTTTTTAAAAAAATGGATGATACTGATATTTATTGGGCAATACCAATGGGTAATTTAAATCATAGGAGTGAAAAAGGCAAAAGAAAGATTAGATTTTTTTATTTGAATATAGAAGAATCTGATATTCGTTCTTGTTTTTTTATCATATAGGAAAAAAACAACAACAGATACTATTTTCTTTTATTTCTGATGTTGTTCCAATAAAAAGAAATCTATATTGACAGAGAGTATCTAGGTTTTAACAATATCCATTATGTTATAAAGAATAAGAAATTAATATCTGAGCTAGAAAGAAAGTTAAAATAGATATTATATTTTTGAAGACAGCACACCTAATTATTTCAGATAACATATAACAGATTTAAAAAAATAAACTATCAAATATAGGCTAGAAGATTTTTGACAGAAAGTCTATAAAAGAATAAGAAAAAAAGCACTTAGTTTAATCCCAGTGCTTCAATTGTCTATATTATTCATCAAAAAAACTTTATTGAAAAATTTTACTAGCATCTTCATAGTAAAAAAATCTATTTTATGAACATCATATTTTTTTCTTAATTCTTTCCATTTCTTCAAGAAGTTTAATTGTTAACTCTTTTTGTTTCACGACCATGTCCATCTAACATGCCATATGGATTTTTTTAATATATGCTATTTCTTTACATTTTTTTACAGTGCTCAATATATACTTGTATAAATTCTTCTTTTTGCTTTTTTTCTTGATTATTCATAAGTTTTTTTCTTTTAAACCTCCTGTATCTTATATTATATTTTTTTTAGTATATTCATAAATTCTAAAAATTCTGTGTATTTTTTTAACTGGATAAAGTCAAGAGAAATTTTTGTAAAGAGAAAGAACCAATTAAATGGTTCTTTAAAATAATGATTTTTTTGCTCTATATCATTTTTTTAAGGTAAACTTTTATAACATTGTAGTGAACATCTAAAAATATTCAAATCTTTATCCACTGTTTTTTTATTTCTTCAATTTCAACTAGCAATTTATGAGAATTTCCGAATTTTTATTTTTATTATCTATAACTAACTTTTTTTAAAAATCTTCATCTAAAAATACTTGCCTTTTATAACTTTATCTGTAATTAACTCCCACATAGACTGACAAGGTAAATCGGTTTTTTTACAATTACTTCCCTTCTATATTTATTAGTTACTGTTTCTTTTTTTATTTTTCTTTTTTTCAGGAAGAGGTTCTAATATGCTTTCTTTTACTTTCTCATCTATTTTAAAAATTTCCCATAGAAGTTTCTACATTCAATTCTCTTTCTCTTGGAAGATTGATAGCAAAAATTTCTTAAAAGCTTCATCAACTTCTTTTTTTTGGCTTTAGCATCTCCCATAATAATCATAGTTGGTTTATAATAATAATTTTTCAATTTTTTTTAGTATCTTTATAATATAGTCCATCTTCTTTAGCTTCTATATTTTTTTATCTTTCAATTTTTTTCTTTTATCTCTAAAAAAATTCTTTAAAAGCTCCAATAATTTCTTTTTGAATTTTTTTTATTGTTTCAAAAATTTTTAGGAAGTTTCTTACTTAATTAAAGAAACTAGTTCAATTAAAAAAACTCCCTTTTTTTCTATTGCAGAGATATTTAATTTGATAAAAGCATCTTGTTCTGAGTTATTTACAATTTTTTTCAAAAGTTGTTACTGTTGCATCTAAAAAACTTAGATAAATCTCTTGCATCAATTTCATTACTACCTAAAAAAATCTAAATTTGATACTTTCTTTATTCTCATCACATAATTTCAACATGTTCACTCCCCAATAAAACATATTTAATACTAAAAATATACTTTATTTTCAAATAAAAAGCAAGAGAAATTTTTAAAAAAATAAAAGAGAGTTAAAAAAACTCTCTTAATTTTAATATTCCTGATATTTTTTTCCCAAATTTCTTTTTTTCTCTTATAAAGCTTCATGAATTTCTTTTTGGTGCATCTTCAGGAATTACAAAAAGTTCCTTTTTTTCTTCATCATAAACTAAATACGGATCGATCAACATTGCTAATCTGTGAAACTCAGGATCTATAATTCTTGTCATCTTACTCCTCCTATAATTTATATAAATTTAATATACATTCTCTCAATTTATTTCTTATTTATATACCTACTTATACTACTATATCCTATGTATGTCAATGTTTCTTTTGTAAATATTGTTATTTTTTTATTTTTTTAAAAATAAAAATTAACAATTTATAATGTACTATTTTGTAAAAAAATATCTAACAATAGTTATAGAATAATGCTATAATGTAAAAAAATAATAGGAGTATTAAAGTGGAAAAAAAGTATATTCAGTATCAGAATTTAATAGAATGGTAAAAAAAGCTATATAGATGACATTGATGATTTCAAGACTTTTTATATTGAAGGAGAAATTTCAAACATAACTTACTATAAAAGTGGACACTTATATTTTTTTCAGTAAAAGATAGTAAATCACAAATTAAATGTGCTGCTTTTTAATTATAAAAATGAAAAAGAATTCCTGAAGATTTAAAAAGAGGGAGATGCAATTAAATTATTTGGAGATGTTGGTTTCTATGAAGTTAAAGGTGAATTCCAAGTTTTAGTTAGACATATAGAGAAACAAAATGCCTTAGGAGCTTTATTTTGCAAAAACTTGAAAAAAAGTAAAAAGAAAAAAATGGTAGAAAAAAAGGTTATTTTGATGAAAGCCATAAAAAAAGAATTACCTAGATTTCCAAAAAAATATTGGAGTTGTTACAGCTTTAACAGGAGCTGCACTTCAAGATATTATAAAGACAACAAGAAAAAGATTTAATTCAATAAATATTTACGTATATCCAGCAAAGGTACAAGGAGCTGGAGCAGAACAAGAAATAATTAAAGGAATTGAGACTTTAAATAAAAATAGAAGAAATAGATTTGATTATTGCTGGTAGAGGTGGAGGAAGTATAGAAGATCTATGGGCTTTCAATGAAGAAGAAGTTGCTATGGCATTTTTTTCAATTCAGAAAAAAACCTATAATATCAGCTGTAGGACATGAGATAGATTTTCTTTTATCTGACTTGACCGCTGATAAAAAGAGCAGCTACTCCTACTCAGGCGATAGAGCTATCAGTTCCTGAAAAAGAAAGCCTTATAAAAATCATTAGATGATAAAAAAATATACTTGGCTAAGTTATTGAAGTCTTATCTTGAAGATATGAAAAGAGAGTTATCAATAAGAATGGATAATTATCATTTAAAGAATTTTTCCAAGCACTATTAATAACTATAGAGAACTTATAGTTGAGAAGGAAGAAATTTTAACAAAAATCTATAAAAAGATTTCTTAGAACAAAAAAAGACATCTTTTTGAAGTTAAGATAGATAAAGTTTCAGTTTTAAATCCAATAAATACTCTTAAAAAGAGGATATAGTGTCAGTCAAGTTAAAAAAATAAAAGAATAGATGTTTTTAGAAGATGTAGGAGTCAATGATGAAATGACAACTATCTTAAAGAATGGTAGATTAATAAGTATTGTTAAGGAGAAAATTTATGAAAAAAATAATGATTAGTTTATTTATATTAGTTTCTATGTTAGGTTTTGCTGAAGGAGAAAAATGAAGGATCATCTATAAGAGAAGTACCTACTTTAGGAAATCAATCAGCACCAGTGGAAAAATACAGGAACTGTTTCAAATGGTGGTGGAGAAAAGCCAAACTCATGATGATGGTGGAGAAACTGTAGAAAAATCCTGAAACTCCAAAGGAGGCAACAGGAGTTAGAGAATATAGACCACAAAGTTTAATTCAACTTGATGAACAAATGAAAAGAGGAACTCGTAGTTCTATAATTCAATTAAATGCTAGATATGAACAAGAACTAAATGCTTATTTAGAATCTGTTTCTTACAATAGTGATGTGATATTCTATCTAGCAAATGAATATATGATGCTTAATAATTATAGTAGAGCTAATAAGATTTTCTTAAAAAGACAATAGAGATTTAAGAAATGTTTTTTTGGAGCAGCAACTACATATAGATTTATGGGACAACATAGAAATGCTATTGAAAAAAATATAATCAAGCAATATCAATGAACTCAGGTTTTTGCAGAATCATATTTAGGAAGAGGACTTTCATATAGAAATTTAAATGAATATGATAATGCTGTTAGTGATCTAAAGACATATCTTTCTAAAAACAGGAGCTCATGATGGTTATGTAGCTTTAGCAGATGTATACTTTAAAATGGGAAAAAAATAAAGAGGCTTATGCAATTGCAAGTCAAGGTATAGCTAAATATGGAAATTCTGGAATATTAAAGGTTCTAGCTAACAATATTTTTGAAAAAAATAAAAATAGATTAACAGACTAAAAAGTTGGGGTGAGATTATGAATTATGATTTTATTACAATAAATGATGATATATATCCTGAATGTCTAAAAAGAAATTTCTGATCCTCCTGAAAAAAATTATATTATAAAGGGAACTTAGAATTATTAAAAATCTGAAAGAATGATAGCTGTAGTAGGAACAAGAAATCCAAGTTCTTATGGGAAATTATGTTGTGAATATATGATAAAAAAATGAGTAAAGCTAATATAACAATAGTTAGTGGTTTTGCAAAGGGAATTGATAGCATAGCACATAAGACTTCTCTACTTACAGGAACAAAAAAACAATAGCAGTTATTGCATCAGGACTTGATATAGTTTATCCTGCCTCAAATCTTAGTTTATACAAAGAAATAGAAGAAAAAGGTTTAATTTTTAACTGAATATGAAGCTGGAACTAAACCTTTTTAAAGGAAATTTTCCACAAAGAAATAGAATAATAGCTGCCTTGTCTAAAGGAGTTATAGTAGTTGAAAGTAAGGATAGGGGAGGTAGCTTAATTACAGCTGATTTAGCATTGGAATACAATAGAGATGTCTATGCTATTCCAGGTGATATTTTTTTCTGAATATTCAAAAGGTTGTAATAATCTTATAAGAGATGCTAAAGCTAAATCCCTTTCTAATATTAAAGAATTATTAGAAGACTATAATTGGGAAAGTAAAGAAGAAGTTAATCATTTAAACCTTAGTAAAAAAATCAAAAAAATTAATTTTTAGATAGTTTATCTTCAGAAAAAAATTTTTGACAGAATACTTGAAGAAACTAAAAATCGAAGAAACAGAAATATTATCTGAATTAATAACTTTAGAAATAATGGGACTTATTAAAAAAGTATCGCAGGAGGAAGATATAAAAAAATCTTGTAAATACTATAATTAATTGTTATAATTCACTGTAAAAATAAAAATTATTAAATACGAGGTGTTAGAATTGGCTAAAAAAGTTGGACAAGAATAAATTAGTAATAGTTGAATCACCAGCTAAAGCTAAAACAATAGAGAAAAATTTTAGGTTCTTCATATAAGGTAATCTCATCTTATGGACATATAATTGATTTACCTAAAAACTAAAATTGGGGTTGATGTAAAAGATAATTTTAAACCATCTTATCTTACTATTAAAGGTAAGGGAGAAGTTATAAAAGAAATTGAAAGAAGCAGCAAAGAAAGCTGATGAAATATACCTTGCATCCGATCCTGATAGAGAAGGAGAATCTATAGCTTGGCATATAGCTAATACTTTAAAAGCTAGATTATAATGAAAAAAATAGAATAGAATTCAATGAAATTACAGAAAAAAAGCAATAAAAAGAAGCAGTAAAAAAATCCTAGAAAAAAATTAATATTGCTAGAGTTAATTCTCAACAAGCTAGAAGAATCTTAGACAGATTAGTAGGTTATGAAATAAGTCCATTTTTATGGAAACTTATTTCTCCAAATACAAGTGCTGGAAGAGTTCAATCAGTGGCATTAAAAAAATTATATGTGAATTAGAAGATAAAAATTAAGAGTTTTGTCCCTGAAAAAAATATTGGGATGTAAAAAGGTATCTTCGAGAGCCAATATAATCTAAATTTATATAAAATTGATGAAAAAAATTGATAAATTAAAAAGATGAAAAAAATTACTTGAAAGAGTAAAAAAAGATTTAAAAAAAGAAATATGAAGTTACTTCATCTAAGGTAAGTAATAAAAATTAAAAAAATCCACCATTACCTTTAAAAAAACTAGTACTTTACAACAGTTAGCCTCTTCATATTTAGGTTTTTTTCTGCAAGTAAAAACTATGATGGTGGCTCAAAAAAATTATATGAAGGTATAAGCATAAATGGAGAACATAAAGGGCTTATCACATATATGAGAACTGACTCTACTAGAATTTCTGAAGAAGCTAAAGAAATGGCAAGAAAAATATATAACTAAGGAATATGGTAAAGAATATTTAGGTTCAGTAAGTCCAAAAAAACAAAAAAAGAATGATAAGAATGTTCAAGATGCCCATGAAGGAGTTAGACCAACTGATATTAATTTAACTCCTCAAAAGATAATGGAATTTTTTTAGATAAAAGATCGATTTAAGTTATATAATTTAATTTGGCAAAGATTTTTTTAATATCTCAACTTGCTGCTATGAAATATGAGCAATTTGAATATATTTTTAGAAAAAGATAAGATACAATATAGAGGAAGCATTAATAAAAATAATTTTTTTGATGGTTACTATAAGGTATTTAAAGAAGAAGAAGATTTACCTATAGGAGATTTCCCTGAAATAAAAGAGGGAGATAAGTTTACTCTTGATAAATTAGATATCAAAGAAGACTATACTAAACCTCCTGCAAGACTTACTGAATCTTCTTTAGTTAAGACACTTGAATCAGAAGGAATTGGTAGACCATCTACTTACGCAAGTATTATAGATACTTTGAAAAAGAGAGAATATGTTGAACTACAAAATAAAAGTTTTGTTCCAACAGAAATAGGTTATGAAGTTAAGACACAACTTGATAAATTCTTTTCCTAATATAATGAATATCAAATTTACAGCTAAACTAGAAGATGAACTAGATGAAGTTGATAGTGGTGATAAAGACTGGATAGATTTACTAAAGACTTTCTATACTGAATTACAAAAAAATATGAAGAAAAAAATGTAAAGTCAGTGTGGAAAAAGAATTAGAAAAAAATTAGTTGAATCTGATATTATTGGTAAAGATGGAAAAACCTTTAATAATGAAAAATTGGAAGATTCGGAAGATACCTTACTTCACAAGATGAAGATAGTAAAGAAAAATATTTCTTTAAAAGGTGTTGAAATTTCTCTTGAAGAGATCAAAAGTGGGAAGATTTATGTTAAAAGATAAAAATCGAAGAACTATTGAAAAAGAAAGAGGGAGAAAAAGACAGATATAATTTTTGGAAAAATGGAGCTAGATTAATTCTTAAATATGGAAGATTCGGAGCTTATTTAGAAAGTGAAAAAAATTTAAAGAAGATAATGTTAGAAAGACTATTCCAAAAAGATATCAAAACTAAGATTGAAAAATAATACTATAAAAAAAGAGAAAAATGGTATTTTATGTTTTAAAAAGAAATTTTTTTGAAAAGATAGAAACAGAAAATGCAGCAATCTTAAAAGAAAGCTGGAAAGTGTGAAAAAAATGTGGTAAACCATTTGAAATAAAAAAAGTGGAAGATGGGGTAAATTTTTAGCATGTACTGGCTATCCTGAATGTAAAAAAATATCAAAAAGATAAGTAAAGAAATGTTAGAAAAAAATCTATTATTAATAAACAAGATTTAAATAATAAAAAAATATGGAGGTAGAAAATATGAAAGAAAAATAAGCCTTATGATGATGCTAATTTAGAAAGCATTTTTAAATATTCACAAAAAATTAATAGGAATGACATTTAAAAAAATGTTTTTAGAAAAAAATATTATATAGAGAATAAGCAAGATGCTAGTTTACTTGAAGAAGAAATTAGTAAATATAACAATTCAAAAAGCTAAAGGAGGTTTAGGAAATTTATTAGAAAAAAATATTATTATTTTTTTATGAACCAAATAATATCTCTGAACCAGATTTTTCCTAAAGTTGGCACTGAATTAAAAAGTAACACCTTATGAAAAAAATCATCTTCAGTTAATGAACTAAGAGCTGGAGAAAGACTTGTTATTTCAATGATACCTAATAATGAAGAAATTTCTCCTAAATTTGAAAAATTCACATTTAAAGAAAAAAATCAGTAAAAATTTTTAATGATATGGTATGAAAGAAAAAAAGAGCAACTAAAAACATTAAACAAAAATAAATTTTGTAAATTTATTTGATATTTATGATAAATTATATGAAAAAGATTTTGAAATTATTTGTGAAGATTATGAAAAAAATAGCAAACAAAAATAAGGGAGGGAAAAAGCCCATGAATTATCTGAAGGAGATACAAGATATCTAGGGGCATGTACTAAAGGAGCAACAGCAGAAGATAGCTTACAACCTCAATATTATAACAAAGAAGTATATGCTAAAAGAAGAGCATTTTTCTTTAAAAGCAGTCTTATATGACTTATCTTTTGAATAGTTACGTAAAAAAACTGGTTTAATGGAGTATGATTCTATCTTTTCAAATGAAAAATTTAAAAAAATAATAAATTTGATGAGTATATTATTAATAAAAATAAATCAACATATTGGAAAAAAACGGAAAAAGAATTGTATGAAAAAAATTTAAAAATAAATGATGAGGCTAATCACAGAAATAGACTATTAGTAAATAAAAATTTTAGGTGTTAATACAGAAAAATTCAGAAGAGTTTGCAAAAAGCTAATATTGTAATAAAGACTATAAGAGTTCAAAAAAATGGAACTCCAAAGGAAAGTATGTCATTTCCTAAAAATTTGTATAAAAGATTTTGTAAAACAAAAATTTTTGAAGATTCATATGAATATACTTATTTTTTTCAGAAACAAGATTTTTTTATTTGTTGTATTTAGAGAAAATGAAAGTGGGATATATGAATTAAGAGGAGCAAAGTTTTTGGAATATGCCAATTGATGAATTAGAGACAATTGGAAAAATTAGAGTGGGAAGCCTATAAAAAAATAAATTTATAGAGGGTGTTAATTTTAAAAATATCTTCTATAGTAGGAAATGATTTACCTAAAAAAATCTGATCATAAAAATATTTCATTTAAGACCACATTCAAGAAATAGTGCATATCTAATAAATGGAGAGAGATATGGAAATGGTAAAGATTCCGATATGGATTTATTACCAAATGGAGATAAAATAGTATATCAATGTTTTTTTGGCTTAATAATACTTATATTAAAAGAAATTATTAAGGACATATTGTAAAGGAGATTATTTTTTTAAAATGAAATTAACAGTGATAGAATTATTTGCAGGAGTAGGAGGTTTTAGAGTAGGTCTAAATAATATAATTAAAAATAGATTCCCAAAAATAAGGCAGTAGAAAAATGGAAAAATGGGAGTTTATTTGGGCTAATCAATTTGAACCTTCTACAAAAAGCTCAATATGCATTTGATTGTTATGTTACTCGTTTTGGAAAAAGAAAAATATCTCTAATGAGGATATAAATAAAGTAAAAAAATCTTATTCCTAAGCACTCATTATTAGTAGGTGGCTTTCCATGTCAAGATTATTCAGTAGCAAGAACTCTTTCAAATGAAAAAAAGGAATTGAGGGGAAAAAAAGGAGTCTTATTTTGGGATATTAAAGATATTTTTAGTGGAAAAAAAGGAACACCTTTTTGTCTTATTAGAAAATGTTGATAGACTTTTAAAAATCTCCTTCAATTAAAAAGAGGAAAAAGATTTTTGCAGTTATGTTAAAAAAACTTTTTGATGAATTAGGTTATAATGTAGAATGGAGAGTTATCAATGCTGGGGAATACTCAATGCCACAAAAAAAGAAAAAAAGAGTTTTTTTATCTTTGCACATAAGAAAAAAATTTAAATTATTCAAAAATTTTTTTTTGGAAAGTGATATAAATATTTTTAAATAAAAAAATTTATTTAATAAAAATTTTTTTCCAGTAAAAAAAATTTAGAAATAATAAAAAATTGACCTAAAAAAATATAAGGATAGTGTTGATGTTTCAGAAAAATTATTTAGAAGGGAAATTTTTTTGGATACAGGTATAATGATAAATGGAAAAGTTTTTTTAGTAGTTCTATTGAAGAGATTACTGAACCAATTTTTTTTCATTAGGACAAATACTTGAAATATCTTCAAAGTTTAACCCAAAAACTAGATGAATTTATTGTAGAAAAATGATAAACTTGAAAAAAATGGAAGTATTTAAAAAGGCGCTAAAAAAGATAAATAGAATTTCTAAAAACAGGACATGAGTATACTTACAGTGAGGGAACTATATCTTTTCCAGAAAAATTTAGACGAACCAGCTAGAACTATACTGACAAGCGAAAGTAATTTAAGTAGATCTTCTCATATTATATATGACCAAAAATATAAAAAAATATAGAACTTTAACTCCGATAGAATGTGAACTAATACAAATGTTTCCAGTAAATTGGACGGATACAATGCCAAAAAATCGTTATTTTATGATGGGAAATGCACTTGTCACTGGTATTATCAAAAGACTTGAACCAAAAATTAAGAGAAATAATTGAAAAAGAAAAAGAAAAATGAATTAAAGAAAATGAATTAAAGGTACTAATAAAAAAATTTTTTTAGTACCTTTTTTTATTATAATTTTTAAAAATTTAATGTTATAATGTAATTCAATTCAATTAAATCAAATTATAAAAAAATAAAAATAATTCTTTGATATTAATATTTTAGGAGGATATATGGAAAAGGAAGTTATAGTTGTAGGAGCTGGACTTGCAGGTTCAGAAGCAGCCTATCAACTAGCTAAAAAGAGGAATAAAAAGTAAAACTATATGAAATGAAGGCTAAACAAAAGACTCCAGCCCATTCAAAAGACTATTATTCTGAATTAGTTTGTAGTAATTCTTTGGGAAGTGACAGCTTGGAAAAATGCCTCTGGACTTATGAAAGAAGAATTAAGAATTCTAGGTTCAATGTTAATTGAAGTGGCTGATAGAAACAGAGTTCCAGCAGGACAAGCACTAGCAGTTGACAGAGATGGCTTTTTCAGAAGAAATTACTAAAAATCTTAAAAAAATATGGAAAAATATAGAAATAATAGAAGAAGAGTTTACAGAAATTCCTGAGGATAAAAATTGTAATTATAGCAAGTGGACCTTTAACTTCAGATAAACTTTTTGAAAAAATAAGTGAAATTACAGGTGAAGAAAGTCTATATTTCTACGATGCAGCTGCACCTATTGTAACTTTTGAAAGTATCAATATGGACATAGCATATTTTCAATCAAGATATGGTAAAGGTGATGGAGAATATATAAATTGTCCTATGAATAAGGAAGAATACTATAATTTCTATAATGAACTTATAAAAAGCTGAAAGAGCAGAACTTAAAAAAATTTTTGAAAAAGAAAAAAACTATTTGATGCTTGTATGCCTATTGAAAAAAATTGCAATGAGTGGAGAAAAAAACTATGACTTTTGGTCCTTTAAAACCAAAGGGTCTTATAAATCCAAAAACAGATAAAATGGATTATGCAGTTGTTCAATTAAGACAAGATGACAAAGAAGGAAAGTTATATAATATAGTTGGTTTCCAAACTAATCTAAAAATTTGGAGAACAAAAAAAGAGTTTTTCTCTATGATACCAGGTTTAGAAAAATGCAGAGTTTGTAAGATATGGAGTAATGCACAGAAATACTTTTATCAATTCAACTAAACTTTTGGATAAGACTTTAAAAATTAAAAAAATAAAGATAATGTTTATTTTTGCAGGACAAATAACAGGTGGAGAAGGTTATGTAACTGCAATAGCTACTGGAATGTATGCTGCAATCAATGTTGCAAAATAGATTGAATGGTGAAAAAAAGAATTTATTTTAGAAGATATCTCGGAGATAGGGGCGATAGTAAACTATATAACTGAAGAAAAAGAAAAAAATTTCAACCTATGGGAGCAAATTTTGGAATAATAAGAAGTTTAGATGAAAATATCAGAGATAAAAAAAGAAAAGTATAGAAGACTTTCACAAAGAGCTATTGAATATTTAAAAAAATCTATAAAAGGTGTATAATAAGAATGATTGAAAAAAATCTATAAAGAATTTTATTTATTATTTAGAGTTCGAAGAAAATAAAAAAAGCATAATACAGTTATATCTATAAGAAAAAGATTTGAATCAATTTTTTTAATTTATTTGAATGAACATGATATAATTGATTTTAATAAGTTAGATGAGCTTTTAATAAAAAGAATATTTCACAAAATTGAAAAACAGAGGAAATATCAGCATCTACATTTAATAGAAGGCTATCTTCTATTAAAAAAATTTTATAAGTATCTTGTTGATAAGGGACTAAAGGAAAAAGGTTCTGAGATATTGATAGAAAGTGAAAAGAATGATGAGAAAAAAAGATTGAATATCTAAGTCCTGAAGAAATTAATCTTGTAAGAGCTACAATGCAAGGGGAAAAATTTCAATATTCTAAGAGATAGACTTATGTTTTGAACTTCTTTATTCAAGTGGTATGACTGTTGCAGAATTACTTTCATTAGGTGAAGTAAATTTCAATTTAGAAAAAAAGAGAAATCTATATTTTTAAAAAAATAAGCTTTCAAAAAACTATGTATTTTAGTGAAACTTGTAAGGAGTTTTATATAAAAATTTTTAAACAGCAAAAAAAGAAAAAAATTTAAAGAAGATTATAATCCTAATATTATTTTCACTAATAATTCCAATGAAAGATTAACAGATCGTTCTGTTAGAAGGCTTATAAATAAATATGCTGAAATGGCTAATTTAAACAAGAAAAATTAGTCCATATACTTTAAGACATTCTTTTTTTGTATCTGTATGTTAAAAAAATGGAATGCCAAAAAGAATATCTTGCAAGACTTCTAGATTTAAAAAGTTGTGGGGCTCTTAGATGTGTATGAAGGGCTTTGTTAGGAAGGAGATTTTATGACGAAAAAAATGTGTAGGTTGTGGAATAGAATTACAAAAATATTGATAAGGATTTGCAAGGATATACACCCTAAATCTATTGACAGTAAAGAAGATACGTATTGCCAAAGATGTTTTCAACTAAAAGCACTATGGTAAATATTCAACAAATAAAAATGACAAGAGAAGACTATAAAAAAAGGAAGTTGGAAAACTTTTTAGATGATGTTAAGCTAGTGATAGCAGTTTTTTTGATATTATTGACTTTGAAGGTTCATTTGATGTTGAAATTTTAGATATTTTAAGAGAAAAAGATTCTATTGTTGTTGTAAATAAGCTTGATTTAATACCTGATGAAAAACATCCATCAGAAGTTGCAAATTGGGTAAAAGACAGACTTGCAGAAGAAAGTATTGCTCCTTTAGACATAGCTATAGTTAGTACAAAAAATGGTTACGGTGTAAATGGAATTTTCAAGAAAATAAAACATTTCTATCCTGATGGAGTTAATGCTATGGTTATAGGGGTTACTAATGTTGGTAAATCTAGTGTTATCAACAGACTTCTAGGAAAGAGAATAGCTACAGTATCTAAGTATCCAGGTACTACAATAAAAAAATACTTTAAATATGATACCATTTACAAATATCGGTTTATATGATACTCCAGGTTTAATCCCTGAAGGAAGAGCATCAGATTTATTATGTGATAGCTGTGCTCAAAAGATTATTCCAGCTGGAGAAATTTCAAGAAAAAAACATTTAAAGCTAAGTATGATAGAATAATAATGATAGATAATTTAGTAAAAAAATTAGAGTTTTTAAATGATGAAGAAGTAAAAACCTATATTTGCAATCTATGCAGCAAAAAGATGTTAAATTCCATGAAACAACAATAGAAAGAGCTAAGGAACTAGAAGAAGGAAACTTCTTTGACATTCCTTGTGAATGTTGTAGAGATGAATATAATAAACATAAAAAAATTACTAAAAACTTTAACAATTAAGACAGGAGAGGAGCTAGTATTTAAAGGTTTTAGGTTGGGTCTCAGTTAAAAGAGGACCTTTAAAGATAGAAGTTACTTTAGCAGAAGAAATAGAAATCTCTATCAGAAAAAGCCTTTATAAAAACCTAGAAGATAGTATGAAAAAAATAAAAAAAGAAGAAAAAAATCTTTATTTGAAAAAAATATCAACATTTTCTTTTCTAACATTGATACCTTTTTGTTATTTTTTTCTAATATATGTTTTAACTTCATTATTTAGAGAAACAAATGATGAAGTTGAATTACCAAAAAAATAATGATAAAAAGATATTAAAAAAATGTAAGAATAGCTATTGATGAATATTATAGAGCCACTGGAACTTTTTCCGAATTTAGAATTGGTAAATACAGATGAAAAAGCTAGAACAAATCTTTTTGAACAAGATGGAGAAAGAATATACTTTAAAGACTTTTTTTAAAGGAAAGTACAATGCCTTCAACTCCAAGTTATAAGGATCTACCTAAAAACAAATAAAGTTACAATAGTTACAAGTTTTAGAAAAAAACAACAAACGATGGTGGTTGGAACTATAATATAAAAAAACTGGTGAAATACATGTGAATCTCCCTGAAAAATTTCTTTGGACAGGGAATAGATTGGAAAAAGTTACTAAGAATAAGGGAGGATTAAATGGGGATATTTGATAAACTTTTTAGAAGAAACAAAAAAATGTAGAGACAGAAGAAGCAGAAAAAAAGTTGAAGAGAAAAAAAGAAGAACTAAAAAGAAGAGATAAAAAGAGGAAATAAAAAGAAGAAGTAAAAGTAGAAAGCACAGAAAGTACACAAAAATACAGAGAATATAGAAAAAAAGTAGAAAATGAAGTTGTAGAAGAAGTTGCTAAGGTTGAAGAACCTGTAAAAAGTAAATATTTCTCAAAGATTGACTAAGAGTAAAGAAGGTTTCTTTTCTAAATTAAAAAAATATATTTACTTCAAAGAGTAAAATTGATGATTCTATATATGAGGAACTTGAAGATTTACTGATACAATCTGATGTTGGACTTGGTATGACAACAAATTTAATAAATGATCTTGAAAAAGAAAGTCAAAGCTAATAAAAATTTCTGAAACATCAGAAGTTTACGAAATCTTAAAAAGGCTTAATGTCAGAATTCTTATTATCTCAAGATAGTAAAGTTCATTTAAAAGATAATAGAATAAATGTAATTTTAATTGTAGGAGTAAATGGAGTGGGAAAAGACTACAACTATTGGAAAAACTTGCATTAAAAATACAAGAAGCTTGGAAAAAAAGTTCTTTTAGGAGCAGGGAGATACATTTAGAGCAACAGCAGTTGAACAACTTGAAGAATGGGCAAGAAGAGCAGATGTTGATATAGTAAAAGGAAGAGAAGGAGCAGATCCAGCCTCTGTTGTATATGATACTTTAAGTAAAGCAGAAGCAACAAAAGCAGATGTTGTTATAATAGATACTGCAGGAAGATTACATAATAAAGCTAATCTTATGAGAGAGCTTGAAAAAAATAAATAATATCATCAAAAAGAAGATTGGTGAACAAGAATATGAGTCTTTATTAGTTATCGATGGAACTACGGGACAAAAATGGATTAAATCAAGCAAAAGAATTTAACTCAGTTACTGATTTAACAGGTTTCATTGTTACTAAACTTGATGGAACAGCTAAAAGGTGGAATAGTGTTTTTCTGTTTCTGAGGAATTAAAAAAACCTATTAAATTTATAGGTCTTGGTGAAAAAAATAGAAGATTTAATTGAATTTAATGCTAAAGACTTTGTTGAAGCTATATTTAATTAAAAAAATAGGTTGTATAATAAAATGGTGTTGATAAAATTGGTTGACACCATTTTTTTAATGACATTACTCTCAAACTAGATTGCGAGTTAGATTTAACTCAACTATGTTTTATATCTATCTAAAAATAACATTACTCTCAAACTTTAGGACTTCCTAAAAAAACTGTAATAATGCGTTTTATATCTATCTAAAAATAACATTACTCTCAAACAAGAAGTGATATGGTAACAGTGTATATACCGTTTTATATCTATCTAAAAATAACATTACTCTCAAACTCCTAACTCTAAGCATATAATCTTTATTAGGTTTTATATCTATCTAAAAATAACATTACTCTCAAACGATTTGGGTCTGTTATTATATTTCTGAATTGTTTTATATCTATCTAAAATAACATTACTCTCAAACCTAGTCTTTATCATTCTAGCTAGCTGGTATGTTTTTATATCTATCTAAAAATAACATTACTCTCAAACAAGATGACTTTAATCTTCTTAAATCTATGGGTTTTATATCTATCTAAAAATAACATTACTCTCAAACTGATATCGATATTAGTAACCGCATTAAGTAGTTTTATATCTATCTAAAAATAACATTACTCTCAAACTAAATGGATTTACAAGTGTTGTTGGTGGATGTTTTATATCTATCTAAAAATAACATTACTCTCAAACATATACCTATAAAAATCAATAAGAAAAAAAGTTTTATATCTATCTAAAAATAACATTACTCTCAAACAATGCGTGAGCTTAAAAAGTAAGCTATATGAGTTTTATATCTATCTAAAAATAACATTACTCTCAAACGAACTGAAGAAGGTTCATTCTTGTCAAACTGTTTTATATCTATCTAAAATAACATTACTCTCAAACAACTTTCAAGATTTTCTAACGCTGAACTTAGTTTTATATCTATCTAAAAATAACATTACTCTCAAACAATAATAGTGGTGGTATTCAATTTGATACTGTTTTATATCTATCTAAAAATAACATTACTCTCAAACGAATAAATGTTTTGAAACAATTGCAGATAGGTTTTTATATCTATCTAAAAATAACATTACTCTCAAACATTTACAATTAAACAATGCAGTTGATATTGGTTTTATATCTATCTAAAATAACATTACTCTCAAACAGCAATATGGTATAATTTTGCAAATGGATTGTTTTATATCTATCTAAAATAACATTACTCTCAAACTTAAATTCAAACTCTAATTCAAGTCCAACTGTTTTTATATCTATCTAAAAATAACATTACTCTCAAACTTTGTTCTTGTCAACAAAAAAATTTTTTTAATAGTTTTATATCTATCTAAAAATAACATTACTCTCAAACATATAGATACTTATTAGAAACGATATGTGTTTTTATATCTATCTAAAATAACATTACTCTCAAACCGCATCTCCCGTATCAGCACCCAATCCTAAGTTTTATATCTATCTAAAAATAACATTACTCTCAAACCTTCATATATAGCAAGACTACATTCACAATGTTTTTATATCTATCTAAAAATAACATTACTCTCAAACAAGAAGTGATATGGTAACAGTGTATATACCGTTTTATATCTATCTAAAATAACATTACTCTCAAACTCCTAACTCTAAGCATATAATCTTTATTAGGTTTTATATCTATCTAAAAATAACATTACTCTCAAACTATATTCGGACTTAATGATAACTCTATTATGTTTTATATCTATCTAAAAATAACATTACTCTCAAACATATTTAGATACAAAAGATATCATAAGCTTTTGTTTTTATATCTATCTAAAAATAACATTACTCTCAAACAGGTGCTTGGTTTTAAAAGAGAAGGAAAAAAAGTTTTATATCTATCTAAAAATAACATTACTCTCAAACGATGTTCTCCAATGAGTATTAACTGAATCAGTTTTATATCTATCTAAAAATAACATTACTCTCAAACAAACGAAGTAGTACAATATATTAAATTTTTAGTTTTATATCTATCTAAAAATAACATTACTCTCAAACTTTACAATTTACTAAAAAGAAAATGGTTATTGTTTTATATCTATCTAAAAATAACATTACTCTCAAACGAAGAATGCTGTAATACATCAAGACAGAGAGTTTTATATCTATCTAAAAATAACATTACTCTCAAACTATTTACTCTACAAACCTATAGTTTTTTTAGAGTTTTATATCTATCTAAAAATAACATTACTCTCAAACATGAAGCTTTTTAAAAACACTAGAAGATTCTTAGTTTTATATCTATCTAAAAATAACATTACTCTCAAACTGTCTTAGGTGATGATAAAGTTAAGAGTGGTGTTTTATATCTATCTAAAAATAACATTACTCTCAAACTGTCTTAGGTGATGATAAAGTTAAGAGTGGTGTTTTATATCTATCTAAAAATAACATTACTCTCAAACGGGCACGTAGATGGAAAAAGACTTGATAGGAGTTTTATATCTATCTAAAATAACATTACTCTCAAACTTTATTGGCTATCAATACACTTCCTGGGAAGTTTTATATCTATCTAAAAATAACATTACTCTCAAACCACAAGTAACTAAAGATGAAGACATAATGAGTTTTATATCTATCTAAAATAACATTACTCTCAAACTTGATGATATAGCAATACAAGGTATTGCTGGTTTTTATATCTATCTAAAAATAACATTACTCTCAAACTTTCTCTTCTTCTAACTTTTGCCTGCATACAGTTTTATATCTATCTAAAAATAACATTACTCTCAAACAGGTTGATAAAAAGCAATAAGTTTGCTCTAAGTTTTATATCTATCTAAAAATAACATTACTCTCAAACGAGTTGCAAGTTGTACTACAAGTTGTCTATGTTTTTATATCTATCTAAAAATAACATTACTCTCAAACAGTACCATCTAAGATTATATACTTTCTACAGTTTTATATCTATCTAAAAATAACATTACTCTCAAACTACATCCCCTGTAAATGTATCAATTTTACAGTTTTATATCTATCTAAAAATAACATTACTCTCAAACATTAAAGTTATACTTTTTGTCTTATTGTGATGTTTTTATATCTATCTAAAAATAACATTACTCTCAAACCCCCTTTTCTTGCATTGTTTCAAACATCTTTTGTTTTATATCTATCTAAAAATAACATTACTCTCAAACTTTAATAAGAAATAAAAATAATTGTAAATAAGTTTTATATCTATCTAAAAATAACATTACTCTCAAAACGTAACTTGCTTCTTCTTTTTCTCTATTTCTGTTTTATATCTATCTAAAATAACATTACTCTCAAACAGCTGTCTTGTGTTACAACTCCGCCTCTAGGTTTTTATATCTATCTAAAAATAACATTACTCTCAAACATGACCAGATAACTATAAACGAGAACTCAAGTTTTATATCTATCTAAAAATAACATTACTCTCAAACTCCATTATCAGTTATACCACCACTTGGATTGTTTTTATATCTATCTAAAATAACATTACTCTCAAACAGAGACTTCTTATTCGTACTATTATCTGTAGTTTTATATCTATCTAAAAATAACATTACTCTCAAACGCAGCCTGTACTTTTTCATTATATTCTACTGTTTTATATCTATCTAAAAATAACATTACTCTCAAACATAGGCCATCTTTCCAAAAAAAGACCAACTTAGTTTTATATCTATCTAAAAATAACATTACTCTCAAACACATAAAAATAAACAGAATTGTAGGACTTACGTTTTTATATCTATCTAAAAATAACATTACTCTCAAACGCTAGTCATAGCATTAACAGCAACAGCTCTTGTTTTTATATCTATCTAAAAATAACATTACTCTCAAACTTTGAATGTTGCAGTTTTTTTCTATTAAATTGGTTTTATATCTATCTAAAATAACATTACTCTCAAACCTATAATTCCCATATATTCAAGGTTTACCCGTTTTATATCTATCTAAAATAACATTACTCTCAAACATAAAATTAGTAAAATAGAAGAAATGATTTGTTTTATATCTATCTAAAAATAACATTACTCTCAAACAGGAAAAATATGAGGGATTACAAAAAAATATGTTTTATATCTATCTAAAAATAACATTACTCTCAAACATCTCTTTCAGCTTCAATTATTTCTCTTATGTTTTATATCTATCTAAAAATAACATTACTCTCAAACATCTCTTTTCAGCTTCAATTATTTCTCTTATGTTTTTATATCTATCTAAAAATAACATTACTCTCAAACTTAATCCTATTTTTAATTGATGAGTTATCTTGTTTTTATATCTATCTAAAAATAACATTACTCTCAAACAGAATACACTAATGTAACGTATCATAAAGAGTTTTATATCTATCTAAAAATAACATTACTCTCAAACTAGTCCTACTGAAGATAATATGGTATCTGCGTTTTTATATCTATCTAAAAATAACATTACTCTCAAACGCAAAAATAAGAATATGGTTTTAACTCTTGAGTTTTTATATCTATCTAAAATAACATTACTCTCAAACGAAACTTAGCACAAGGAACTATATACTGGGGTTTTATATCTATCTAAAAATAACATTACTCTCAAACATAACTTAAAAAAATTTATTGTACATCTTTTTAGTTTTATATCTATCTAAAAATAACATTACTCTCAAACAAAAAGTTAAGACAAAAGATGGCTATAAATTGTTTTATATCTATCTAAAATAACATTACTCTCAAACATAGATTTGGTTGTGTATTTCCAATAATAGGTTTTTATATCTATCTAAAATAACATTACTCTCAAACTGGTGTAGGGACACCCCTACACCAATCATAGTTTTATATCTATCTAAAATAACATTACTCTCAAACTTAACTAGATTTCAAAAACTTCTACTTTTTAGTTTTATATCTATCTAAAATAACATTACTCTCAAACAAAATGATAATCCTTGGAAGAAAAAAATAGGTTTTTATATCTATCTAAAAATAACATTACTCTCAAACCAACTAAGGAAAAATAAAAAGAAAGACTTTAGTTTTATATCTATCTAAAAATAACATTACTCTCAAACAAGAGTTAGGGAATGTATGCCAAATATGTGGTTTTATATCTATCTAAAATAACATTACTCTCAAACATTCTGCTTTTTATCTTCCCCATTTGTTCAGGTTTTTATATCTATCTAAAAATAACATTACTCTCAAACAGGAATTTGCTTCTTGTCATTACTCTAATCGTTTTATATCTATCTAAAAATAACATTACTCTCAAACAAAGTTACTGGCTGATGGTATAAGAAATGGGTTTTATATCTATCTAAAAATAACATTACTCTCAAACCAGCACCAGCAAAAACAAAAATCTTAGTTTTTTTGTTTTATATCTATCTAAAAATAACATTACTCTCAAACAGAGTCAATGGGGTATTCAAAAATCCAGATAGGTTTTATATCTATCTAAAAATAACATTACTCTCAAACTAAGACAATTTATTCTTTCTTGTAATTCTTGTTTTTATATCTATCTAAAAATAACATTACTCTCAAACACCATCCACTAACAATTTTTCTTTTAGTAGAAGTTTTTATATCTATCTAAAAATAACATTACTCTCAAACACTGCAAGTTCAAAAACTTACCTCAACTCCTAGTTTTATATCTATCTAAAAATAACATTACTCTCAAACCAGTAGCAGATAAAATCGCAAGTTCAGTGCGTTTTATATCTATCTAAAAATAACATTACTCTCAAACCTAACTTTAAATCTAAATTTTTAAGCAGTGGTTTTTATATCTATCTAAAAATAACATTACTCTCAAACCTCTCCATGTACAGTAATTACAAGTCTTTCGTTTTATATCTATCTAAAAATAACATTACTCTCAAACTAGATTACCTAGGCTGTGAAGATGATGTATGTTTTATATCTATCTAAAAATAACATTACTCTCAAACATAAACAGAAAAAAAGTAATAAAAGTTAAAGTTTTATATCTATCTAAAAATAACATTACTCTCAAACAATCTCATTACTGTCGAGATTAATTTTATAGTTTTATATCTATCTAAAAATAACATTACTCTCAAACTAATCATGCTACTTTAGATGACTTAGAAGAGTTTTATATCTATCTAAAAATAACATTACTCTCAAACCACAAGTATATGAATAGTAAGTACGAGTTAGTTTTTATATCTATCTAAAAATAACATTACTCTCAAACTGCCGTCTTTGATAATTATTGACTGAGACAGGTTTTATATCTATCTAAAAATAACATTACTCTCAAACGGACTAAATCATTTATTAAATTATTAGATGGTTTTTATATCTATCTAAAAATAACATTACTCTCAAACGAAATCTAGCATTTAAATAACTTAAAAACTTGTTTTATATCTATCTAAAAATAACATTACTCTCAAACGGAAAGGATTGTTATCGCCTTCTCGATATGGTTTTATATCTATCTAAAATAACATTACTCTCAAACTTAAAACTTGTAATAAATGGACAAGTCTTGAGTTTTATATCTATCTAAAAATAACATTACTCTCAAACTGTATCTAACGACACTAAGGATAAAAATACAGTTTTATATCTATCTAAAAATAACATTACTCTCAAACTTCCATCCAGGAACTCCTGCAAAATTATCAGTTTTATATCTATCTAAAAATAACATTACTCTCAAACGCACACGACAAGTAGGTTTACCTATAAATAGTTTTATATCTATCTAAAATAACATTACTCTCAAACCCTCAATTTATATATTTTTTGGTTTATAGTGAAAGCTGAAATTAATCAAAATGGTTACGAAGCATTCAATGTTATTAAATAGATTAGAAAAATTTCACAGAGATCATTATCTATAATAATTAGATTATCATCATCAAATAATTTATTTCTATTAAAAATTTTCTAAAAAAACAACTTTATACTTATTATACAATATAAACTTAGAAAAATTCTACTAATTCATCATCAGATAAAAAAATTTTTCTAAATTTATAAAAAAAGAAAAATTTCATATCCTAGAAGTTCATTCAATATCTTAATCCATTCAAATAAATTTAGTAATAAATCTTCATTTCTTTTGAAACTTTACTCCAAATGCTTTTTAAAAATTTGACTGATATCTAAATCTTCTTCTAATTTTATAGAATACTCATTTTCAACTAATTTAGTAACATAATTTCTTAAAAACTTCTTTTTATTTCAACTGTTTCATCAAAAAAATCATTTTCACTTAGATTTTTTTAATTCTTTATAGTATTTATTTAAAAACAAATTTATTTACATCAAAGTTAAAAATAATCTGAAAAATACAAAAAAATTTCTTTTTTTCAGGAACAATTAATTTATTATTTTTTTAGATAAAATGATATTGCCATCATCTATACTTATATTATTTATTAGATCTTCTATAATCTTTCTATATAACTTTTTATTTTCAATAATTAAAGAAAAAAATACTTTTTATTTTTCAAAAATCTATTTTAAAAATTAAAAACCTTGATATTGAAATATCATAAAAATCACAAGCCTTTCGTCTGTTTCTAGAAATGTTCCTTTCAATTCTCCTATTAAAAAGAACCATTTTTTTGATATTGTTTTTTTCTGTTATGATAAGTACACAGACTGAACCTTTTCCAGGTTTATTTTTTTGTAATTTTTTTCTAACATCATATGTGAAGCTGTATTATGTAAAAAGTAATTTTTGAATACACTGATTCTTGTAACATTGAAAATCCATTTTCTATCAAAAAAATTTTTCTAAACTTCCTATATTCTTTTTAAATCACTATTTGTTACTGAAGGTAAATCAAAGAATAATAACATCCTCATAAATCTATAACTCATCTGTAAAGAATCTCACTAATGATAAATCATTTGAGTTTAAAGTATCAAAAAAATACTTTTTAGTATAAATCTTTATAACTTCAGATAAATAGTGATTGTTTTCATTTATTCTATATTTAAAAATTTAAAATATTTTTGAAGTTTTCTTTTTTTCATCTTTTTTTCAAATTTTTTTGGGGATTTTTCTTTTATATGCCAACTCATCTATAATTACTCTAAATGGTTCCATTAAGTCAGAAGAAAGATTATAGTAGTTAAACATATTTTTTTGTGAAATAAACCAATTTGAGTGAGATAACCATTTGCTACAATTTCCTTGTTGAAAGTAGATAAAAAGAATTTGATAACCATAATTTAAAAAAAGCATTTAATGAATTCTCTTTATTTCTACTAAAATCATTTCCAAATAAAGAAGAAAAAAATATACTTTAGCTGAATGTCCCTCTCTATTTGTACTATCGTTATGTTCTATTTGGGAGCTGTATTCTTGTAAGAGTTTATATTCTTCTTTATTTAGTTTCTTTAGTAATTTCATTTGATTTTCAATCTTTTCTCTTACAATAATTGTCCACAAACTTTCTTTAAAAAAATCTGTCCAAGAAATTTGTTCTTTAATTTTAGCACTACAATCATGTGAACCATAAAATGGTAAAAAGTTCAAAAATGAGGGTTGGATTTTTTTCATCACAAAAATATAACTTTTACCTTTTTGATTAATAAGTTCACACATTAGTGCTGCTGTTATAGAGATAGCAGTTGTTTCTAAAAATAAGAGTACCCACTTCACCTATGTGAATAAAAATCTGTTCCGTTATCTCTTCTAATAGATATACTATTATATCTCAAATCTAATTTACTTCTACCAGTAACTACAACAACTCTCCAACCACTCATTTTACTTTCCCCTCTTTAAGTATTTATAGTTTAATTTTTCTTTACAAAAAGTCCTGTAACTGATTCTTCTAGTAAGTGCAATTCATTTTTTTAGATAAAACATTTGAACTTATTTTTTTGAATTTTTTTCCTAAATATTTTGTTAAACCAACTTTAGAAAAAAATCAGCCATTGTTTTTTTCTATTAAAAAGATCTAAAAATGATTTTTAAAGTAAATGCTTTTATCAAATAAATTTAATTTTATAAATTTTTTTCCTTTACATTTACTAATTCTGAGTATTTCTTGTTATTTATATAGTTTTTTTATAATCTTTTTGAGTCCAATTTTTTTCTAAGAATTTATCATACATTTCATTAAATTCAATATTGTATCTTTCTTTTACAGAGTCAATAGTTTCATTTTTTTCTGTTTCTATCTTTTTTTCTTTAGATAGAGAAACTTATAGTATTCTTCAGTTTTTTTCCTTGATTGTCTTCTAAAAAAATTTAATAGCATTCTTTAATATTTTTTTCATATTTTCTTTCTAAAAAAATAGTGGTTTTAAATTTTTCAAAAATCCATCAATTTATTGCTATCTAGTGCTACAATACTATAAGGAAAAATTATTTATTAAGATTACTTGTCTTTTTATAAACTTTCTTTATTACTTTTTGGTTCAATTAAACCTTTATTTTCAATTAAATATTTTTATTAAACTTTTTTTTCATCTTTTTATTTTGTTTACATCAACTAAATTTACTCTCTCAAAAAGATCTTATTATTTTATTTTTTTCCTTATGTTCAACATATATGAAATAAGCAGGATTTAAAGATTTATAATATCCATATTTTTTTCATTTAATTTTTTTCAGTACTACCTTCATAAAATTTTTGGTTTTTATAGCTATTATTTCATTTGAAGTTTCACCTTTTTCTTATAGGATTTAAATCAAATAATTGCCCCTTTTTCTTCTTTTATAAATCTAGTTATATTTACAGTATTCTTTTTCCATATTCTTTTTAACTATTTCTAAGCTCTTTTTCTTTATCCCAAGCATTTTTTTATATCATAGTTATATATTTTCTTTACATCATAGTTTTTCTTTTAATTTCTTGTAGATATCTATATGGTTTTTCTGTAAATTTTTGTATTGTAAACATTTCCAGCAACTATATTAAGATAAGCATCTTTTTGCATGGTGAGTATCATTAAGTTCTCTTACCTTTATAAAATCAAACATTTCTCTAAAAAGAAGAAGATATTTCTGCTTTTTGAATAAACTATTTTGATTTCAGGCTCAATTTGTTGTAGAATCTTTCCAACTTCTTTAGTTGTCTGTCTAACATTTACTAATTGTCTTGCCATAAAAGCCTCTTAATTCAAATTCATCTTTTCCAGTAAGCCTTTTATATTTTTTTCATCACTTATAAAAATTCTTTTCTTTTTAAAAACTTCCAAAAAAACTTTTCATTTTTTTCTTGGATTTCTTTTTTTAGAGGATACTCATTTGACTTCTCAGCATTTTCATTCTTTAAAAACTAATACTAAGTTATCAAAGCTATCATCTTTTTATTACTTTTTGATCTTGGATAAATATGATCTATATCATAAGTATCATTATTTTTGTAGTAACCTATTTAAATCTATCTCTTTACCTGTATACATACATTTTTCCAAATTGTAAATAATATAGATACAATTTCTTTTTGTCTTAAACTATTATTATCATATGAATTTAAACTATTTTTTTCATTTCCTTAATATCAATAGAAAAAAATTAGATATATCCTTTCCACAACTATCATATAATTTCTTTAGTTGTTCTTGTCTTGCTGGAATTTTTTTATTTTTTTCATAGTTTCATCTCCACCTCTTGCCATTTCAATGAAAAACTTTTTTTAGGAATTCTTCCAGTTATTTTTTTCTAATTTCTTCATATTTTTTTAAAGTCTGAAGAATAGCTCTTTTTTTAATGAAGGAGACACATAAGATTCCTCAACTAAATCTCTGTAAGAAAAATTCCGATACTTCTTTATTTTCATTATCTATATTTTTCTTGTAAAGTAAATTTTTGAAGATAGAAGTTCCATAAGATTATAATTAGTTCTTCTTAATGCATCCATAACAGAAGAATAACATTCTCCAGTTTCAAGATCAATAAATTCTATTTCAGTTAATAATTTTTTTCAGATAGTCTTCCCCAAGTATTAAATTTAAAAGAATTAATCTTTTTAATTTCATCTTTAGTAAGAATATCTCCATATACACTTTTTTTATCTTTTTTTCAAATATTTTTTTTATCGTCACCATATAAACATTTCCATAAAAATAGATTTTTTTCAGATATTTCTTTATATATATCTAAATTTAATTTATCCCCAAAAGATATCCTTAAATTTTATATAGCTAACATAGTTACTATTAAAAAGCATCTTTTACACCCTTTTAATTCTACTGTTTTATTAGTTATTTGATTTACTAATAAATATTCTCTAAAAGTTCTTTTTCACTTATTTTTTTACTTTTTTTGAATAAGTCTTCAATAATTTTTCTTTTTTTAATTTCTTTATTTAAAAAAATTCATCGTTAACTTGTACTTTATTCAACTCATTTAAAAATAATATATTCTGAATATAGGAAAGAGTCTTTTGGTATAACATCTTCTCCATTTAAGTAAGTACATTTATTTGTCATTCTTTTTTTATAAACTCTTCAGCAGATTTTTTTCTATATCAACTTTTTTTGTTCAAAAATTCCAAGGTAATATTTTTCCCTTCTTCTTTTCTTACTATCCATGAATTTCCACCTTTGTTTTTTTATGATATGAATTTAATGGACCTACATAATAAGGAATTCTAAATTTAAAAGTCATTAGTAATTTATCTTTTGTACTGATACCATTTTTCTTCATGATTTAAGAAATCATAATATTTAGCTTGATTTTTCTAAAAATTTTTTTCTAATTCAGCTTCATGAATTTGATAAGGAAGAGTTCCATTATCAGAAATTCTTTTGTTTTGGTAGTATAGTTTTTTTAATTCAATTTTATCCAAAATTTCATTAAAAAAATACTTCTATCTTTTTTTCATCAATTTTTTTCAGCTTTTTGGTAAATACCCTTTTTATTATTTTTAGCAAAATCATCAATTTTTAATCTGTTTTTTTCAATTACTTCTTTTTTTCCTTTTTTTCTTTATTTAAGCCAATATAGGCTGAATAATTACTTTCATTTTTTTATCTTTAAATAATTTATCATAATTTTTCTTTTATTATATTTTCTAATAATATATTTTTAAATTTTTTTAGATCTCTTTTTATGTTCATCATACAATTTAACTTTTTGCCTCAGAAATATATTGACTATCAGCTAAAATATTATTTAAGACCATAAAGTCATAGAAACTTTTTAGCTATATCTAAAAAAATTCAATTTTTTTCTCCTAATATTGAATAGTAAATTGGTTTATCATCTTCATATATTTGTTCTCTAAAAAGATATCTTTTCCTTTTCAACCTCCCTTTTTTTATATTCATCTGTATCAAATAAGTCATTTAAACTTACACTTGAACCAACTGATAATTTAAAAAAATCCAACCAATTGTTTATCTGAGTTAAATATTTCTTTAAATTCTTTTTTTCTTTATCTTTTTAAGCCTTTTTTTGAATCACAAATTATGTTTTCTAAATTTCCTATATAACTACTATCTATATTTTTTTATAAATATCATTATCTTCTAAAAAATGCCATTAAATTATTATATAGAGTTTCAAAGTTTTTTTAATATCTTTTTAAATTTTGTCCTTCAAAAAGGAAATGCCCTCTACTTTTTAAAAGATACTATGTAGAGCCAGGTAAACTAATCTTATATCCTTTTTTTCAGGATTTTTTTAATAAGTTCATTTCTTAAATGAAATATTGTAGGATATTGCTTATAAAAAAATCATAATCTTTATAGTTATCATCATTAAACAATGTAAACTTTTTCTTTTGAACTTTTTATCTTCAAGCCATAGAGAACTTTCTTTTTAATCTTCTAAAAAAATTACTGTCAATTTTTAAAAATTTCATCAGAAAAAAATTTCTTCTAATAGGTTTAATCTCCATTTTTCTTCTCTTTAGTCTTCTTCTAGAGTTTCTTTTGGACTCTTCTTTCAGCAGCAGTTTTTTTGCTTCGTCGAATAATCTTGATCCCCACATATCTTTCTTATTGAATCTCAATACATTATAATTAAGATCAGTCACACACCAACCAACAGAGTTAGTTCCAATGTCAAATCCTAAATAATAATCAGAAAAATTGTTGCTTCTTCATTACATCCTCCCCATTTAATATTTATGTTATAATTTTTTTAGAATATATAAAATTTGAATTTTTGAATCTTATATTAAATTTATGAATTTATTTGTTGCTCTATTTGTATAGTATACAATAAAATGAATTATTTTTTTCTACATTTTATTTTTTTATATTGATTAAAAATAATTATATATTCAAATTTATTTCTTGACTTTTTTTATTAAAAAGGTATTATACTGTATTCAAATAACATTACGAGTTCAAATAATGATTTATTGAAATCGCCTTTTTAGGCTAAACCTATATGTTTAGGTCAATGGAGTATAGACTCCATTTTTTTGAATAAATAAAAAAACTGTAGTTAAAAATCATATCTAAGATTTTTTTACTACAGTCCAATTAAAAAAATATTACATAGCCTTATTATTTTTCCTGGTATAGTAAAAAGCATTTAAAAGCTTCTTCAGGAATAGTAATTTCTTTTTATATTATTAATATTAGAAAAATTCAGTATTTGTTGATACTTTTTATATCTTGTCCTTGAAGTTTAGTTTCAAAAAGATGCAACAGAAGATTTTGTAAAAATAAGTTTCTTTTATCTACTACATATTCTAAAGTAATATTATCAACTTCAAAGTTTTCTCCTTGTCCTAAGATACCCATATTTGAATTTTGTTTCTTCATAGCTTCTTTAAGGAAATCAGTATCTTTAACAATAGAGATAAGATAATTACCATCTTTTTTTCTTTTTATATCGATCTTATCTAAGTTATCTTTAAATAGTTCATAGTTATCAATATTATTATTTGTGATATGTTTGAATTGTTCAGAAACTTCTTTTTGGAAGAGTTTGTTTTTATCCAAGTATTATCTACAGGATTTTTGAATATACATAACATCATCTTTTATAAAAAGAATTTATTTTTTTATATTTTGTCCTTTAGTTTCCATAGTCATTTTTTTAAAGTAAGAGGCTCTACAATTAGAGAAGCAGCCACTGTAACATTTATAGATTCTCCACCTTTTTTTGGAGTCATATTAACAGTTGTTACTACATCAGCACTTTTTTTACATTATTACTAGCTTCTGAAAAAAATTTTTAATAACTTCTTCCTTATTAATTTTAGTATCTTCCTTGTTACCACAAGCAACAACAAAAAAATACAGCAAATACAGTTAAAACAGTAAACAGAATTTTTCTTTAAAGATTTTTTTCATTATCTTTCTCCTTTTTTTATTTATTAATTATTTGAATTTAAAAGCTTCTTCAGGAACAGTAATTTCCTCAACACTATTAATATTAGATAGAGTATTAGTTGTCGTTACTTTAACATCTTGCTCATCAAGTTTTTGCTTCAAAAGATAAAGATAAAACTTTTGGGAAATAAGTTTCTTTATCAATTACATATTCCCAAGTAACATTATCAGGATTAAAATCTGGATTTTGTCCTACGATAGAATTCATTTGTTCTTTTTAGAGATTCTTTAATAAAAATCAGAATTTTTAGGAACAGTAATAATATAGTTTCCATCTTTTTCTTTAATATCAACTTTATCTAAATGATCTTTTAACATATTATAAATTTCAGTAGAAGTATCTAGTGCATTTTTTTAAATGGTTCAATAGTTTCAAAAAGTAGCTGCTTGTTTTTTTCCCAAGTATTATCCACAGGATTACTCATATACATTATACCATCTTTCACAAAAAGTAGTTACTTTAGCATCTTGACCTTTTTTTGTTCTAAAAGTAAATTTCATTGAAAAAAAGGTTCTATGATAATAGAACTATCAATTATATACTCTACAGTTACTCCACCTTTAATTTCCATTATAGTGTTTACTAATTTATTTCCACTTTTTTTATATCGTTAGCAACTTCAGCAGCTTTTTTTAAGAACTTCTTCCTTATTAATTTTGGCATCTTCTTTATTACCACAAGCAACAACAAAAAAACACAGCAAATACAGTTAAAAATAGTAAACAGAATTTTCTTAAAAGATTTTTTTCATTATCTTTCTCCTTTTTTTATTTATTAATTATTTGAATTTAAAAGCTTCTTCAGGAACAGTAATTTCCCCAACACTATTAATATTAGAAAAAGTAGTTTCTGTTTTTTTGCTTTTTAATTTTTTTGTCCTTGAACTTCAGCATCAAAAAGTTAAAACTAAAGATTTTTGTAAAAATATGTCTCTTTATCAATTATATATTCTAGAGTAGCATTATTAGGTTTTTAAATCTGTATTTTGCCCTATTGTATCAGACAGCGAACTTTTTTTAGATATTCATTAAGAAAATCAGAATTTTTTTAGCAGCAGAAATAATATAATTTCCACCATCTTCTTTAATACTAATCTTGTCTAAATTATCTTTTTAGTACTTCATAAATTTCAATAGAATCATTTAATATAATTTTAAATTTATTCATATCTTCTTCAGATACATCTAGTTTTTTTGCCAACTGTTGTCTTCAAGATTGCTTACATACATCACACCATCTTTTATAAAAGTAGTTATTTTAGCATCTTCTCCTTTTTGCTTCTAAAATTGTTTTCAAAGCAAAAGGGTCCTTGATAAGTGAAATATCAAATATATATTCTATAGTTTGCCCACCTTCAACTTCAATTTTAGCGTTCACTAATTTGTTTCCACTTTTTTTATATTACTATTAGCTTCTACAGATTTTTTTGAAAAAAACTTCTTCCTTGTTAATTTTAGTATCTTCTTTGTTACCACAAGCAACAACAAAAAAATACAGCAAACACAGTTAAAATAGTAAATAGAATTTTTCTTTAAAGATTTTTTTCATTTTCTTTCTCCTTTTTTTAATTTTTTTAATATTACCAAAAATACTATATCATATATTGCAAACTTTATCAAATTTTTAAATATAACACTAGTTTTTTTCTTTTTATTTTTTTAATTTTGCTATGTTACAATGTCAATTAATAAGAATAATTTTATGTTAAAAAGGAGTTAGAATGAAAAAAATTAACAACAAAAAGTCCAAGTGTTATATGCACTCGGAGTAAGCTATGCCATTGTGGATCAAATTTTTGCTCAATGGATATTATATTTTTTTATTTACCTTCAGAAAGCTCAGGTTTAAAAACCCTTTATGGCTCCTGTTTTAGTTTCAATAGCCTTAGCTATTTCAAGACTTGTAGATATGGTTACAGATCCTTTAGTTGGTTTCTTATCTGATAAATATAATAGTAAATATGGAAGAAGAATCCCCTTTGTTGCAGTTGGAACAATACCATTAATAATAGTAACAATAGCATTTTTTTCTATCCACCAACAAGTAGTGAAAAAAAGCAAGTTTTTACTATTTAATGCTAATTGGTTCACTCTTCTTTACTTTCTATACTATAGTTGGAGCACCTTACAATGCTTTTGATTCCTGAAATTGGAAGAACTACAGAAGAAAGATTAAATTTATCAACTTGGCAATCAGTTTTTTTAGATTATCTTATACAGCAATAGCAATTATTCTACCTGGAATTTTAATTAAAAATGATAGGAGGAAATGATGTTCTTTTTGGTATAAGAGGAATGATTATATTTTTTTGTGTGATAGTTTTTTTATAGGGCTTGCTACAACTGTATTTACAGTTAGAGAAAGAGATTATTCAACAGGTGAAGTATCAAATGTAAGTTTTAAAAGAAACTATAGGAATTATAATAAAAAAATAAGAACTTTATTCTATATCTTTTTGGAATGATGTTCTTCTTCATAGGTTTTAATAATCTAAGAGCTATTATGAACTATTATGTTGAAGATATTATGGGTTATGGAAAAAAAGAAATCACTATTGCTTCAGCATTATTATTTGGGGCAGCAGCTATATGTTTCTACCCAACAAATAAACTATCTAAAAAAATATGGATACAGAAAAAAATTATGCTTTATTGTTTAGCAATGTTAATTGTTTCAACATCGATGTTATTTTTTTCTTAGGAAAGATATTCCCAGTTAAATTTGGTTTTTATACTATTTGCTATTATTGGTATACCTCTTGCAGGAGCAGCATTTATCTTCCCACCTGCAATGTTAAGTGAAATAAGTACACAGATTAGTGAAGACACAGGAGCAAGAATAGAAGGACTTTCATTTGGAATACAAGGTTTCTTTATGAAAAACTTCATTTTTTTAATCTCAATAGTTACTTTTACCGATTATTTTTGGTTATGGGAAATGATGTTAGTATATTATCAGCAATTTCAAGTGGTGTAAGTAAGGTTGAAAAAGAATGGTATTTATTTAGCTTCTCTAAGTTCAGTATTTTTTTCTTTATCATATCATTTATTTTTTTATTATAAATATTCTGATAGTAAAAAGGTTGATAAAAAAATAATTTGTTTATATAACTTGTAAATTTTTTTCTAGCTTATAATATAATGTAATTAAAGTTATAGAACTTGAATCAATATTTTTTTATATTAGGAGGATAGTATGGAAAAATTTAGAAAAAGAAACTTTAATACAAAAAGATTAAGGATTTAGAAGTAATATTAAAAAGAAATGGATTTAAAAAAATTGAAACAGCTAAGAAAGAAGTAAAAAAATGTTAGAAAAATAACAAAGAAAAATTTAACAGATTTATTAGATTTATATACTCGTCAATTAGAATATGGAAAAAAAGATTTTTAAACAAAGAGCGTCTGATAAATAAAGAAAATAAAAAGGGTAGTACATTACAGTACTACCTTTTTTTATAGTTATTATTATTTCTTTTTTTCTGTAACTATATCTTTTTTTGCTTTTTGCTTCTTGCCATTGTCCTTTTTCAACAAATAATTTTTTTGATTTGTAAAAGGATCTTTCTCTGTATAGTACATTAAAGTTGAATAAGTTGATGGAGTAGGAGTAAAAAATTTGTACCTGCTCAGGATTAACTCTTAATTCTTGTGAGGCATATTTTTTTTAAATCCATCATATCTTTATCTTTACAACCTGGGTGAGCTGCAATTAAATAATATGTTAAAAAAATTGCTTTTTACCCAGTTCATTATTTATCTTATAGAATTGATTTTTAAACTCATTTAAGCAAGATTTACCATCTTTACCCATCAAACCTAAAAATTTTTATCTTCTGTATGCTCAGGTGCAATTTTTCATCTGTCCTGAGATATGATCTTTTATTATTTCTTTCAAATACATCTGTCCACATTTGTTGTCATCTAAAAATCATATCATATCTAATTCCAGATGCTATAAAAATTTTCTTTATATTAGGTATCTTTTTTTAACTTCTTTAAAAGTTCCACTTGATTATTATGATTAACTTGAAGATGAGGACACTTTTTTTAGGATATAGACATCTTCTATCAGGACAAGCACCTAATTTCAATTTTTTTCTTACATTCAAGTCCATACATATTTGCAGTTGGTCCACCTACATCAGAAATATTTCCATGAAATTTAGGAGTTTCAGCAATATTTTTTTAACTTCTTCTACTATTGAATTTTGACTTCTTGACATAATAGTTCTACCTTGATGAATAGCTATTGCACAGAAGTTACATTCTCCATAACAACCACGATGAGTAGTAACAGAGTATTTTATAGTATCAAGTGCTCTAACTGCTCCCATTTTTTTGTAGTAAGGGTGTACATCTCTAGCAAATTCCATAGAATATATTTTTATCCATTATCTCCTCAGAATAACTTTCAGAAGGGGGATTTTGGATTAAATATCTATCATCACATTTTTTTGACAAAGTCCCTTAGCAGTTATTGGATCACAATTCAAATAAAAAAAGTATGAAAAGCTTCAATAAACTTATCTTTATCTGCAAGACAATCAGAATGAGAAGGTAAAGATAAATAATCTTCTCTAGGCTCTTTACTTAAGTAGCAAAAGCCCTCTAATATTTTTGCCAATCTTCTCCATTCTTTAAAGCATTTGCTAGTTGTAACATAGACATTTCTCCCATACCATAGGATAAAAATATCTGCCTTAGCATCAAATAGAATAGGTTTTCTTAGCTTATTAGTCCAATAATCATAGTGAGTTATTCTTCTTAGACTAGATTCAATTCCACTTATTACAATTTTTTTGTAGTTCCTTTTAAAAAAATCTACGTATCATATTTGAGTAGACTAAAACTGCTCTATCTGGTCTTTTTGTTATTTTCTCCACCTGGAGTAAAAATCATCTTGTTGTCTTCTTTTTTTAGTTGCAGTATAGTTTGCAACCATAGAATCCACACAACCACCAGATATAGCAAAAGAACAAGTTAGGCTCACCTAAACGAGTTATATCATCAGGAACATCAACCTCAGGTTGAGCAATTATACCAACCTTGAAGCCATGTTCCACTAACCATTTTTCCTACTAAAGCACTTCCATTATATGAAGTGTCCAAATATGTATCTCCTGAAATTAGGAGTACATCTATACTATCCCAACCTAAACTTTTCATTTCTTCTTTTGTAGTTGGTAAAAAAATTTCATACTTTATTACCTTTCTGCATTTAATTTAGCGATTTCAACTATAACATCAGTTGCTTTTTCCATACTTTCAAGGGCAACAAATTCATATTTACCATGAAAAATTTTTCTCCACCAGCAAAAAAATATTTGGTGTAGGTAAGCCCATGAAAGAAATTTTTAGAACCATCTGTTCCACCACGAATAGCTTTTTATAAGCGGTTTTATACCAAGATTTTTCCATAGCTTGTTTTTGCTATGTCAACAACATACATATGGTCTTTTTATTATTTCTCCCATATTGTAGTATTCATCTTTTTAGTTCAAGTTCAACAATTTCTTTTCCATATTTTTTTCATTTACTTTTTTTAACAAGCTCTTTTACAAATTCTTTCTTGGCTAAGAATTTAGCCTTATCATGATCTCTTAGAATATATACAACTTCTCCACTTTCACAAGATGTGTTAGTCTCAACTAAATAATAGAAACCTTCATATCCTTCAGTTTTTTTCAGGAACTTCATCTTTAGGGAACATTTGTATAATTTCACTAGCAATTAAACCTGCATTTATCATTTTTTTCCTTTTTGCAGTTCCTGGGTGTACACTAACTCCCTTTTATTTTTAAATGTAGCTTGAGCAGCATTAAAAGCTTTCATATTCTAATTCTCCAACAGGTCCTCCATCCATAGTGTAAGCATAGTCTGCTGCAAATTCTTTTTACATCAAAAATAGTCTGCTCCTCTACCAATTTCTTCATCTGGACCAAAAGCCATTTTGATATCTCCATGCTTAATTTCAGGGTGTTCTTTTAAGTACTTAACAGCTTCGATAATTTCAACTATTCCTGATTTATCATCTGAACCAAGTAAAGTTGTACCATCTGTTGTGATTAAAGTCTTAGAGATATAGTTTTTTTAAATTAGGGAATTCATCTACTTTTTAAAAACTATATTTTTTTCTTTTGTTTAAAAACTATATCATTACCATCATAGTTTTTCTATAATTTGAGGATTAATTCCTTCTGCATTAAAAATCAGCAGTATCCATATGAGCAATAAAAACCAACAGTAGCAACTTTTTTTATCTATATTACTTGGTAAAGTTGCATTTACAAAAACAAGCTTTTATTTATAAAGACATTAGACAAACCTAAATCTTCTAATTCTTTTTAACATTTTAGCAAATTCCATTTGTGATGGTGTAGATGGAATAGTTTCACTTTTTTTTCATCTGAACGAGTATTAAATTTAACATATCTTAAAAAAATCTTTCTTTCAATGTTGAATATTTTTTTCCATTTTCTGTACCTTCCTTTCAAAAATAATTTACACTATTTAATTATACTATATATTCTTAATTCAATCAAAAAAATCTTAGAAAAAAATTTTCTTAGCTATAATTCAAGATTATATTGTAAAAAAAGACCTTTTTATTGTATAATATAAAAACAAAAATAATATAAAAATATTAACATAAAGTTTTAAATAAAGAACTTAACAAAAGGGAGGATAAATTATGGAAGGGAAAAAAATATTTTTAAAATGGTATTATTTGGAGCAATAGGAGTTTTTTTGTATTACTTTTTAATACTTACTAATTGCTATACAGTAGATACAGGGGAAGTTGTTATAATATCAACATTTGGTAAGATAACAAGAGTTGAAAAATGAAGGGCTACACTTTAAGATACCATTTGTTCAAAGTAAAAACATTTATGGAAACAAGAGAAAAAAACATATTTTTTTGGAAAAAAACAGATGAAATGGATACAACTATGGAAGTTTCAACAAAAGATATGCAAAGTATAAAAATTAGAGTTTACAGTACAAGCTTCTATTACAGATCCAGAAAAAAATTATATAGAGCTTTTTAATAATAAACATGAACAAAGATTTATTAGACCAAGAGTTAAAGAAATAATTCAAGCTACAATAGCTAAATACACTATAGAAGAGTTTGTAAGTAAGAGAGCAGAGATTTCAAAATTGATATTTGAAGATTTAAAAGATGATTTTTTTCACAATATGGAATGTCAGTAAGTAATGTATCTATTGTTAATCATGATTTTAGTGATGAGTATGAAAGAGCGATAGAAAGTAAAAAAAGTTGCTGAACAAGAAGTTGAAAAAAAGCAAGAGCAGAACAAGAAAAAAATTAAAAAGTTGAAGCAGAAAAATAAAGTAAGATTAGCAGAATATTCTTTTGCAAGAAAAAGAATTACAAGCAAAAGGCAAATGCTGTTGAAAGTAATTCATTGACTCCTCAACTTTTTAAGAAAAAAAATGGCTATTGAAAAAAATGGGATGGAAAAACTTCCACAAGTTCAAGGTAATAATGGAAGCACATTAATTAATTTAGACTAGTAAATAAAAAAAGTAAAAAAATAACTCGTTACTGAGTAGATTTCTTAACGATGAAAAAAATTAACGTTTCGCTGTAAATTCGACCAACTCGCTACGCTCAGACACGTCGAGATTTACTCGGCTCACTTGCTTTTAATTTTTTTATCTAAAATCTACATTCGTAACTCGTTTATGTTTTTACTATTTATTATAGGATAGCCTATATTATTATAACTTGATTTTTATACGATAAATCTGTGAAGCAAGCTCATTGAAATTAAATAATTCAAGTTCTTCCTCACTTAAAATTTCTTTTAAGTTTCTATTAGAAGTTAAAAATTTTTTTCTTTCATTATAGTCATCTAATTTTTTTAGATAATTTAAATACTCTTGTCCCTTATTTGAAAAAAACCTAAAATTTTTCACATAAGGGGCTTTATTTTTACTTTATCTGTAAGTTCATCAGTTAAATCTAATAGAGTATGCAATAAGATTCTTTTGTAATCTTGAAATAGTTAATCTTTTTACTTAAGATTTTTATCAAAAAAATCTTTGAAAGATAAGTTTTTCTAGTGAGTATTTATATAGTCTATTTTCTAAACCAACTTCTAAATCTTGAATATTTTTTTAGACTTGAATAATTTCTTATTATATTGTATTTCATTAAGTCATAAAAAATCATTTAGACATGAAAAAAAGCTCCAAAAATTTTCTTCTAGTATCTTATATGAAAAACTCTGGAACTAAATTTTTTTAATTTTATTTAATTTATTTTCTTTAGTTTCATTTGAAGCTAATAAAACTTTCCTAATATAACTTGCACTTGCAAAAATTATCTTTTTCATCATCATAGTAACCTGTTTTTTTTGTCTTTTTTTATACAGTAGGCTTTAATCTTAGAATCAATAGTTTCTATTCCCTTTAAATATTCTAAAGCTAAGATATCATTAGAACCAAATTTTTTTCATCAGATATAGCCTTTGAAAAAAAGCAGTAGGGATATGAGAAGCCTTTATCTAAAAAAATTCTTTTTAAAGCTTTTTGTAAATTCATCTGTCAAAGAAAGACTTGTTATTTTTTTTTAAATTTATCTAAGTCATTACTTTCAGAGCCAAAAAACCATATGGCTACAAGAAAGCTTATCTAAAAAGACTAACAGAACCTTTTGCAAAAAAATTTCAGCACTTTGACTTGAGTAAAAAAACAGGTAACTCTATCACAATGTCTATGCCCTGTGATAGAGCTATCTTAGTTTTTTTCAAATTTATTGATAAGAGATGGTTCTCCTCTTTGTACAAAAATCACCACTCATGACAGCAATTTTTTTATACTATCTTCAAAGAGTTTATCTATCTCTTGAATGTGATGTAGATGTCCATTATGAAAGGGATTATATTCAACAACTAAAACCAATTACATTTTTTTAAACATCTACGTCACTCCTCTAATTTATTTTTTTTAAATCGTTATAAGTTTTGATTGCACCTTTAATAAATGCTTTTTTTGTAAAGTGTAATCATCTGGGTATTCTATTTTTTTGCATTTTTCTTCTATTTTTTTCAAATCTGCTTTTTGGAATAGAAGATGAACTTAGAATAGAATTTATTTCTTCTTTACTCTTTTTTTGTTTTGAGCTTCCACTTTTTGTTGAATAGCATTTTTGTTCTTCTCTAATTCTATTAACTAGTCCTTTGTAATCGTTAATTTCATCGTTTACTCTAGCTAATTGTTTAGGATAGTTAGAGCCATACATAGCTTCCAATCTTTTTAATTATTGTTTGTTTATCAATTTCAGGTATTCCAGCTTTATCTAATCTATCCACCATTTCTAAATATGAATCTTTTAACCAATCATAATTTTCTCTTCTTTCTGAACCAGAATAATTAGAAACTGCTGAACGAATGTTATTTTTCAACATTTTCAGGTAAAGTTTTTTTTCCGGCTCCAAAAAGATAAAAACAGATAATACAAAGCAAGATATTAAAAACTAATTTTTTTCATTTTTTTCCTCCAATTAAAATAATTCAGGTGCAGATATTACTTTTTAAATCTTTGTCTATTTCAAATACCATAGGTTTACCAGTAACTAGATTTAGATTTAAAAATATCTTCATTTGAAATATTTAATAAGTATTTTATTAAAAGCTCTTAAACTGTTTCCATGAGCAGCAACTATAACATTTTTTTACCTTCTTGTAAGCTTTTTAGAAATATCAGAATGCCAATAAGGTAAAACTCTAGCTATAGTATCTTTTAAGCTTTCACCTAAAGGAATTTCAGAATCTGGAAGATCGGCATATCTTCTATCAGATTTTGGATAGTATTCACTGTCTTTATCTATTGATGGTGGAGCTATATCAAAACTACGACGCCAAATGTGGACTTGTTCATCTCCATATTTTTTTAGCAGTTTCAGCTTTATTTAATCCTTGTAAAGCTCCATAGTGTCTTTCATTTAATCTCCAAGATTTATATACAGGAATATATAGTTCGTCCATTTCTTCTAAAAACTATATTTAGAGTTTTTTTATAGCTCTTTTTAGGTAAGAAGTGTAAGCAACATCAAAAAAACTAAATTCATTTCCTTTTAAAAATTTTTTTCCTCCTGCCTTAGCTTCTTCAATTCCTTTAGGGCTCAAATCAACATCCTTCCACCCTGTAAATCTATTTTTCTAAGTTCCAAGCACTTTCACCATGACGAATTAAAAACTAATTTCATTTATTTTTTTACCTCCTAAAAATTTATTTCTTCTCATTATTCTACTATATTTAGCATTACATTTCAAATATTTTTTTATTTTTTTATTAGATAAAAATGGTATAATATAAAAAAATTAAAGAGGTTTTTAGTATGAATAAAATTTTAGAGACTTTTATTAGAAGAGAAAGAAACTAAATTAAAAGGTAGTCTTTACCATTTAACACAAATTAAATTTTCATATAATTCAAATCATATTGAAGGAAGCAAATTAACAGAAGATGAAACAAGATATATTTATGAGACAAATTCTTTCATAGGAGATAAAGAAAAAAATTGTATCAATAGATGATATAAATGAAACAGTTAATCATTTTAAATGCTTTTGATTATATACTAGAAAAATATAGATATTTTTAGATGAAAAATTAATAAAAAAATTTTACATAAAATTTTAAAAAAATAATACTTCTGATTCTCAGAAAGAATGGTTTAAAGTAGGAGACTACAAATTAAAAAGCAAATTTTTATTGGTAACATAAAAAAACGACAAGTCCTAGTAATGTAAAAAAGAAATAAAAAAATTACTTGATGAGTATAACTCTAAAAATTAAAAATAACATTTGACGATATTGTAGATTTTCATTATAAATTTGAAGCTATTCATCCCTTTTCAAGATGGAAATGGGAGAGTTGGTAGACTTATTATGTTTAAAGAATGTTTAAGAAATGATATTGTCCCTTTTTATTATAGATGAAGAGCATAAATTATTTTTATTATAGAGGTTTAAAAAAATTATAAGGAAGATAAAACTTATCTAATTGAAACTTGTCTTTCAGCACAAGATAGGTATATAAAAATTACTAGATGAATTAGAAATTAATGTTAAATAAGGAGTGATAGATATGCAAGCAACAAAAGAATGGCTAGAAAAAAATGGGAAAAGGTAAAAAAATAAATTGCAACCTAATAGTAATCTTCTAGATTATTTTTATTTTAAAGGAAATTGCTGGTAAAGAAATAGATGTTATGGATATTGGACCATGCTCTATTCCAACAGGAGAATTTTTAGTTTCAGATCCTCTTGTTTATTTAGTTAGCAAATATGAAAAAGAATATTTTCCAAAAAAATTCCAACAGGAGAATTTAGAACAGAAGTTTGTGTTGTAAAAAGCATGTGATGGAGATTGTGATAGATATGCAGCTGTTAGATTAAAAATTTAATAATAATGAAGTTAGTTATTTTGAAGAAGCTGTCACAGGCACAGAAAATTTAGAAAACATTACTGAAGGTGACTTCTTTTGGATTCAATGTTGATGCAGGTCTTGCTTGTATCTGTGATAAAAAAATTACATGACTTATATTGTGAATTCGATAAAAAAAGTGGTGTGAAGAAAAATCCTGATGGAAATATTTACGATGATTATTTTTGCTGATTTATTCAAAAAAAGCTATGAAGATAATCCAAAAATATCAAAGAGATGGTGGAGATTGGATAAATTGGAATATACCTGGAACTGACTATCATTTACCTATGTTTCAATCTGGTTTTTGGAGATGGAACATATCCTGTGTATTTAGCTTATGATAAAGATGGAAATGTATGCCAGCTTATTGTAGAATTAATTGATATTGAATTAGCCTACTCTGATGTAGATGATGAAGATGATGAGTAATATTAAAAAAATTATATATATTGCTAATAAAAAGGAAAAATTTTTTTAATCTATGCTAGATAAGTATTAAGGGGGAAATATTTATGTTTTGGAAATTATTGGGTGCTGTTTCTTTATTTAATTTATTAAAATCCAATGAAAAATAAAAAAATAATAATTTAGAGTGTGAAATTGAAAAAAATTAGAAGAAAAAAATTGGTAATATTGAAAAAGAACAGAAAAAAATCAAAGTTGAAAAAGAGAAATAAGAAGTTTAAAAATATAGAATATCTGAAATAGATAAAGAAATATATGAGGGAGATTTGAGTGTAGAAGATCCATATTTTCATAGTTTATGTGAGGAAGTTGCTCCTTTAGAATTGAAATTACTTGATCTTGAATATGAATTGCAGAAATTAGAAGATTATTAGTATTTTAAAAAGGGAATGAGATATATGCTACTAAAAAGTTTTAGAGTCTGAGTCTATAGAATTGAAAAAAATATTATTTAGAAACTTATTATAAAAACAACAGAATTACATTTTTGATGACTATGTCTAATTCAACAAAAAAATCATTGCTTAGTTTGTTATGTAGATTGGCATTCTTTTCACAGATGAACATTATTTTTGAAACTGAACAAGAAGCTTGTGAATTTTTTTCTTTCAATATGCTGTTTTTATATTATGTTTAAAAAAACATTTTTTTTTATAATAGAAAAAAATTAAGTAGTTTTTATGCTATAATACAAGCAATAAAAAGATTAATAAAGGAGTTAAAAAAATATGCAAGAACAAGAGATAATAGCCCTTATAAATTCTAAAGGTTCATTTATATTAGAAGATTCTAAAGCAAATGCTGAGTTTATAGCATATGTTGACTGCAAAACTGATGAGTTATTTGAAACATCTGCTAAAATTGAATGGGAAGTATCGGATAAAAATTTCTTTAGAAGATATAAAAAAAGATTTAAGATATATCATTTAAAAAGTTAAAGAACTAGGAGAAAATACTTTTTTTACTTATAGATATTTTTACAAAAAGATGTAAAAAAATGCTTTATTAGAAAAATACATTAAAGGAATGTGAACAAAAATGCAAGTGTTACAGTTGAGGAACCAAATTTAGGGAAGTTTGTTCTTGATAAAAAAACAAAATCTTTATATTCTAAATTAAAATGGTTGAGTGAAAAAAAGAAGAAATAGATGTGCATTTAGATATAAATGAAGATAATCGTATTAACACTTTGAAAAAAAGGTAGGAGCTTTTTTTATTACTCTTGAAAAAAATTTTTTTAATGACAAGAGAGATTGGGATAAAAAAATTAAAGACTTATTCAGCTGAACATTTAGTTGATTTAGCAACAGAATTAAGAAAAAAATTCTAAGTCATTATTTAAGTTTTTTTAAAAAGTATGGAAATGGTATTTTTGTAGCAAAAATGAAACTTATATCTCTAGTTGTTGAAACTGATGGAGAAATTGTTGCTACTTTTTAATGACAGAAAAATTATTTTTTTAGGACATAACATAATAGTGAAAAGCAAATGTAAATAAAAATGAGATTAGTTCTGCTACAGTTGAAAAATTTTCAATATAGAAGATTATAAAAAAAGATAGAAGTTGTTGAAACTGATATTGAAACTAAAGAAGATAAAGAAGGATAAATAGAACAAGGAGTTATTTAAATAACTCCTTGTTCTTTAATATTTAGTAAAAAACTATTTATTTTTTTGTTAATTCTCCAGCACCAGCTCCAAGTGCTCCACCAATAGCAGCTCCTACAGCAGTACCTCTAACATCATTACCAAGCATAGCTCCTACAGCAGCTCCAGCTATGGCACCTCCTGTTGCAGTTTTTTTTCTGTATGTGTACATCCTACTAGAATTCCAGCTAGTACTAAAAATAACTAATGATATTTTTTTTCATCTTTGTAAAAAACCTCCTTTTTATCTTAGTTGTCCTTATTATACTTTTATTTTCTAAAAAAATCAAGTAAAAATTTTAAAAAAATATTTTTCAAGTTTTGATTTTTAGGGGAATTATATCATAGTATAGTTATTAAACATAGCAAAATGTAACAAACATCTAAAAAAATGATACTAAAAAAAGAACATCTTTATTTTTTTATAAAAAAATATATAATTTAAAAAAATAAAAATATATACTTTCAAATTTTCTAAATATATGATAGGATATTATCAAATATCAAGGAGGAAAGTAGTATGAAAAAATGTTTCGTTATGTTCTGTTGGTTTTTTTGTATTTTTTTAATGTTAGTTGCTTGTGGTAAACCTGATTCACAAAAAAAGCTTTTTGAGAAAAAAATTTTTAAGCAAACTATAACAGATGTAAGCAAGAAAAATGAAAGATGGAAATGAAGTTTCTAAAAATGTTAGCTGGAATTTTTAGAAAAAAAGGTTCTTACAAAGTTAATAAAGTTAATGAAGAAAAAAATATGGCTGAACTTGATGTGACAATAAAAATCTGCAGATTTTGTTAAATATATGACAGAGTATTTAGTGGCATTAAAACCTTTATTTGATTCTAATATGGGTGAAGAAGCTTTCCAAAAATCTTTAGAATATTTTGAAAAATTTGACAAAAAGAATTAGATTATACAGAAACTGATGTGACAGTACATATGGAAAAAAAGTGGATGGAGAATGGAAAGTAATCAATACTGAGGATGTTTTTAACTGCTATATTTGGTGGTTTAACAGATGCAGCAGCAGACTTTAATTAATAAAAAAATAAAACTGCAAACTAATCTCATTTAGAGATTGGAATGCAGTTTTTTTAATTATTTATTTACAACAGTGTCAATCCAATCAAATAATTCATCTAAATCATAATCTCCACCATGTCCTTGTCCCCAAGGAGCAGCAAAGTCTACAATTTTTTTCCAGAATTTTTTTAATTTAATAGCTAGTATTGCAGGGATAGCAAGAGAAGTATCCTTATCTATTGCTCCATGTCTTATTCTCCAATATTTAGTTGGAGCACTCTCAATATAATTCATAGGGTTCATCATTTTTTTATTATAGTTTTATCTGCCATTTTTAGGAATTACAATTTTTAATACTTTTTATCGTTAAATTTACCTTTTTTTGGTAGTATTCAATAGCTTCTTTATTAGTTATATCAAAAGAAAATTTAGTGAAGTTTTTTTATTGTCTGTTCTCTTATCACCAAACAGATTATTTTTCTCCAGAGCTTGCATCTAAACTATCAAAAAGCAGGTGGAGATTTCATTCTATCACCAATATGAGTATAAACATCTAAGTCAACAGCAACAACTTTACCATTTTCAATAGTGAAAGCTTTTTTTTAAATTCACTGATATCTTTTCCTTCTTCCAAAGCCTTATTAGCAGAATTTTTTTAATTATAAGAGAAAGATATGATTTGAAAGTCCCATTTCCATTTTTTTATCCAAAGTCAATAGATTTCCTTTGTCATCCTTTAATTTTAAATTATTTAAATAAGAAGGGAAACATATTTTTTTAATCTATTAGATATTTTTATTTCATCTTCTGTTAAACTACCTTGGACAGTTGTACGAGTTAAGCTTCTATCATTATATTCTTGAGCAGATGTATTTCTTGTGAATTCTATTCTTGAATATGTGTTAACTCCATTGTACGTCCATTCATAAGCAGAGTCAGCATTTTCTAAGTTTGTAATAGGACAATAAGAAGATACAGCATAAATATCATCTCTTGTATCAGCTGCTCCAAGTTCTGTTAGGTAAGGAAGATAGTCTTCAGAATTCCCTGTTGCTCCTAAAAGAGCTGATAAAGCTCCACCAGCACTAGTTCCATTTGAAATTATCTTATTAGTATCTCCTGGCATAACTTCATCATTAAGATATAGATATCTAACTGCTGCCTTTAAGTCAACTATTGCAGCAGGAGCTTTTCCTGTATAAGCTCCATTCTTATCTTTTAGAGTTCTACCTCTTGCACCAGGTGCTGCAACTACATAACCTTTTGATAGTGCATAACTAAGAGAGTTAGCTTTTTCCATCTCTACCAACTCCTACTTTATCAGCTTTACCTGGCATATATCCTCCAACACTATTAGGTAAAAAGATAGGAGCATTAGAGCTATTATAATTTCCTATAGAAGAATTATTAAAAGTATTCTTCAGGAATATAGATATTCATATTTTGATATTCTTTATCCACAGGATTTTTTTACGTAAACAATATTTTCATAAGCACGGTACTTTACTTTTTTTACCATTGATCTCAGTTTCCTTTTGAAACATATTTATTTGGATTGAATTTTAAATCATATTCATTTTTTTACAGCTTTTTGTAGTTTTTAGGAGCTGCAAAAAGCCATAGAGCCAAATAAACAGAATAGCATTAAAAAAATTTAAATTTTTTTTCATATCAACCTCCATTGATTTAAACTTATTAAATTAGAAGTATTATACCATAAAAAAAGAGTTATTACTCCAATTTTTTTGTAATAACTCTTTAGTCAAATTTCTATTTATTATTTAAAAGCAGACCAGTTTTTTTCTTCTATCTCCTTCTTTTTAAGATTTTCTTTCTTAATCTAATATTTGTTGGAGTAACTTCTACAAGTTCATCTTCAGCAATGTAGTCAAGAGCTTGTTCTAGGGTAAATTTTCTAGGTGTTGCAAGTTTAACAGCATCATCAGAACCAGCAGCTCTCATATTTGTTAATTTTTTTAGTCTTACAAACATTTACAACTAAGTCATTTTCTCTGTTGTGTTCTCCAACTATCATTCCTTCATATACTGGAATACCTGGATCTAAGAATAGAGTCCCTCTATCTTGTAAGTTATTTAAGGCATAGGGAACAGTAACTCCTGGTTCAGTAGCTATTAAAACTCCCTTATTTCTTGTAGGAATATCCCCTTTATATTCTTCATAATCAAAGAAAGAATGGTTTAAAAATTCCTGTACCTTTAGTATCAGTTAAAAAAATTCATTTCTAAATCCTATAAGTCCTCTTGCAGGTACTTTGAATTCAAGTCTTGTATATCCATCTTGTCCTGGAACCATAGAAACCATTTCGGCTTTTTCTAACTCCCATCTTTTCAATTACAGTTCCTGTATAACTGTCATCTACATCAATTAAAAGCAAGCTCGATAGGTTCTAATCTCTTTCCATCTTTTTTTCTTTAAATAAAACTCTTGGTTTAGAAACTTGTACTTCAAAAACCTTCTCTTCTCATATTTTCAAGTAATATAGAAAGTTGAAGTTCTCCTCTTCCTTTAACTATAAATGAGTCAGGAGAATCAGTTGCTTCTACTCTCATACTAACATTTGTTTGAATTTCTTTTTGTAATCTATCCCAAATATGTCTAGAAGTTACAAATTTTCCTTCTTTTCCAACAAATGGAGAATCGTTTACCATAAATGTCATTGCAAGTGTTGGTTCGTCAATATCAATCAAAGGTAAAAGCAACAGGATCATTTAAATCTGCTAATGTTTCACCAATATCTATATCATCAATACCAGCAACGCAAACTATATCCCCAGCTTCAGCTTCTTCTATTTCAACTCTTTTTTAATCCTTCATAACCATATAGAACAGAGACTTTACCTTTAACTTGTTTTTCCATCTCTTTTTATTAACATTACATCTTGGTTTCTTTTTTTAAAGTACCATTGTGTATTCTTCCAACTGCTAATTTTTCCAACATAGTTATCATAAGCAATATTTGTTATTAAAAAAATTGAGTCGGTTTAGCTACATCTCCATCAGGATCTTGAACATGCTCAAGTATTGTTTCAAATAATGGTTGCATATCTGTATTTTTCATCAGTCAATTCTTTTTCTAGCAAAACCTGCTTTTTCCTGAAGCATAAACTACTGGAAATTCAAGTTGATATTCATTAGCATTTAATTCTATAAATAAATCATAAACCATATATAAAAACATCTTCTGGTCTTGCATTAGGTTTATCAACTTTATTTACTACAACTATTGGTCTATGTCCTTGTTCTAAAAGCTTTTTTTAAAAACATATTTTTGTTTGAGGCATAGGACCTTCAAAAAGCATCTACAAGTAAAAAGAACAGAATCAACCATTTTCATAATTCTTTGTACTTCTCCACCAAAAGTCAGCATGGCCTGGTGTGTCAACTATATTTATCTTATAGTCTTTATATCTAGCAGAGGCATTTTTTTAGAGAAGATAGTAATTCCTCTTTCTCTTTCAATATCATCTGAGTCCATAACTCTTTCTTCAACTTTTTTTCAAGTTCATGAGTTTTAAAAAAACTCCTCCTTGTCTCAATAGACAATCGACAAGAGTTGTTTTACCGTGGTCAACGTGAGCAATAATTGCTATGTTTTTTTAATTTTTCATTTTTTTCCTCTCATATTTTTTTAAATTAATAATATTTATATCCTTTTTAATAAATTATTATTTTCTATATTTGCCAAACCTAAGAATTCATCTTGATAATATACTCTATATTTTTTTGTTTTTCCAAACTATCCTTTATTTTTTTACAGTATTACCATTTTTTTGAATAAAGTAAATTCTTTTCTCAGTTTCTAAATTATATTTCTCATAAGAAAAAAACTTTCTCAACAGAGTTTAAGAAACTAAAAATCGTTATTTTTGAGCCATTTCTTCCATCTGTTCTAGTGTATATGAATTAGTTAAAGAATATTCTCCAACATTTATTCTTTGAAGCTCTGTCATAGTGGCATAAGTTCCTAAATCTAAACCTATATCATAGATTAAGCTTCTTATATAGCAACCCTTAGAAACCTTTGTTTCAATTTTTAGCCTTATTATCTTTAAAAATCTAAAAGTTTAATATATTCAATAGTTACATCTCTTTTCAGGTCTCTCTATCTCAATACCTTTTTCTTGCTAAATGATAGAGTTTATTTCCATCAATTTTTTTATAGCAGAGTACATTGGAGGAACTTGCTTTTATATCTCCTATAAATTTTTTTAAAGATAATTCTAAATTATCTTTTTGAAACATCTATAAGATTTTTCAGCAATTCTTTTTTTCCTTCAATATCATAGGTATCAGTAGCATATCCTATTTCAAAAGTCAGCCAAAATAAACTTTATTTTTTTAGCTTCTAAATCAGAAGCAAGTTTAGTAGCTTTTTCCAACACAGATAAGCATAAGTCCTGTCGCTAAAGGGTCAAGAGTTCCTGTGTGACCTATTTTTTTAGTTTTTTTAAAAATCTTTTTAAGCTTTTCTTATAACATCAAAGGAGCTTATTCCTTTGGGTTTATTTACAAGTATTATTCCTTCCAAAAATATCAATCCTCTAGTTTGTTTATATATTTTAACAGTATATTATAACATAATTCTTGGATAATTACTATAAAAAAATTTCAATTAATTAATAGCTAAATTACTCATTTACAACATTACCATTTACATCATAGAAAAATAGCTTTTCCCAATAGGTTCATCATTTTTATTCATTATCTAAAAATTCTATTTCTTTATCTATTAATTTCTTTAATTCTCTCAACTCTTTTTTTCAGTTAAAGTTATTCCTTTTCCCATTTTTTTAATTCAGAATCCCAAGTTCTTATATCATATTTTGGTTCATCTTCGTTCCATATAATACGAGTAAGTTTTTTTACTCCAACCTTTAGTACTTTCAGATATAGTTCCTAAATCATTTAAAAACTTCAAATTTGAGTTCTTTTTCTTTCCATTTTATCCTCCTACAAGTTTTTTTAATCTCCATGCAGCTTTTTCCAGAAGTTAAAATAACTCCTCTTTTTTTCTAAAGAATAATTATAGTTGTGAACTTTAAAAAGTTCTCAATTTTTTTCTTTCTTTTCTTCATCATATATAACCCAAAGTAAACCTGAGAACATTCTATGATCAATGTAATTTACACCTTCATCATCTAAAAACTTAAATATGTCTCTTTCATCAACATCAGAAGTATTATCATTAAAAATCAATTTTTTTAACATCTTCTTTTTATGATTTTTTTCTTCATCAATTTCATTTTTGTATTTTTTTCTGGAATAGATATATTCACTAGAGCAGGGCTATCTATAGAGTTATTTTTTTAGAAACTTTTACAGGAGTATCCTCAATTTCACTACTATTGTCATCCCATGTTTGAAGAATTTCAAAGGCTTTTACTTTTTTTATTTTATTTAGTAACTCTTCTTCTCTTAATAAGTAGTTTTTCATTTTCCATTTTTTTCGGGGAAAAATACCTTTTTTTATTCAATTCATTTATGACATCTTTCATAGTAGATTCAGGATTTCTAAAAGTATTTACTTCCTCTAATTCTAATAAATTCCCAACCACAACGTTCTAAAAATACTTTGACGTTCCATATCTTGTCTTATTTGTTCTTCAGTGCTATGCCATTTTTCTCCATCACACTCTATTGCCATTTTTTTTATCTTGGAAAAGTGCAACCATATCTATTCTATATGCACCAACTTCCCATTGTTGTTTTATATGATAGCCTTCTGATACTAAATATTTAACAACTTCTTCTTCAAAAAAATAGATTCAGAATTCTTTTCAATTTCTTCAGCTAGAATAAAGTCCTTTGGATTGTTAATATATTCTAAGAATTCTTTTCTAATATCTCCTGTTTTTTTAAATCATTATTAGCATCTAAAGAGTTTATTACCCACATTTGATCTTTTAGCACGACTTGCAGCAACATTATATCTTTTCTTTCTTGCTGCCTCTGTTCCATCTGTCATCATTCTTAAAGGACCTTCTCCAGAATTGCTATCAACCATAGTTAAGAACATAACATCTCTTTCATCACCTTGGAAGTGACTAGGATTTCCACATAAGATACTATGTTTTTCTATATCTATAGTATCTATTTTTTTCAATTATTAATTTTTTTGAATTAGTTCAACTTGGTCATCACCTAAAAGAGAGATTACTCCAAAAAGAGCTTTCAGCATATTCTTCTAATTCTAAACAAGCTTTGATTAAAAGCAACAATAGTCTTAGCTTCTATTATATTTATTTTTTTCTTTTATCATCTCTCACTCCAGGCACTTTTATAATCTATAACTGCTGGTTTTTAAGATTGATGAACTTGATTCTCTTAAAGGTTTTATTTTAAAGTTGTAAGAAGTTTTATTACTGTAAGCTATTATTTCAGGAACACATCTAAAATGCTCTTTTAGCATTAAAGGTTGATATGTTGTTGAAGCTACAGAATAAAGAGAAGAATTAAGTCCATATAAATCATGGTTAGTAATTTTTTTCCTTCTATGTATTTTTGTTCTTAAAGTATTTATTTTTATCTATACTTTTTTTCCAACATCTAGAGGACTTACTTGTTTATCATCACCAACAATAATAACTTTTTTTAGCCATATATAGAAGAATCAATGAGCTTAAATCTGATTGACTAGCTTCATCTACGATAATAATATCAAATTTATTTTCAGCTGGATTTAGAGTATCAATTACTTTATTCATAGGCATTATCCAAGCAGGAACAGCTTTTTGGCAAGTAGCCATTTTTTTCTTTAGCTTGTTCTCTATATAGAGGTGCATTTTTTTCCTGTACCTTTTTCCAATCTTTTTGTATAGTTTGTTCCCAACCTCTAAGGGCCTGACTTACTAATAGGTTTTTCTTTTTTTCTATAAAATGTAATACATGATACCAAGATTTTTTTCAACCAATTCTAAAGTAGCTTTTTCTTATATTTTTTTAACTTTTTTTCTAAGGCTTTCTTTTCTAGTTTTTTTCATAAGGTTCTTTTTTTCTAATTTTTTTCTAATTCTTGAGATAATTGCTTCCATTTCCATACTTCATACACATCTTCAATAGGCTCAACAGCTCCATTTCTTAAAAGCTTTATACCAATCAAAAAGCAATTTTACTTATTTTACTTAATATTTCTTTTCTTTTTGTTATATGAATTTTTCCTTTATAAGTATATTCTTTAATTTTTTTCTAAATATATAGAATATTTTTTTCTGTATCTTCATTTTCAATTGAATTTTTTTAACTCATTGTCAAGTGTAGAATTCTTCTTAGTTATTTTTGTCTATGTTTTTTTTAAATATATAGAATATTCTTCGTTTTTTTCTTAGCTAAATTTAAAAGCTTTATTTGAAATTTCTATTACTTTTTTTCAATATCTTTTATAGAAGTCAATATGTTTTTGATCTTTTCTATTGAAATATCTGTATCATCAAAAAGATTTTCCTTATTTATTCCTATTTTTTTCAATATTTTTTTAATAAATTATCTTTTTTTCAGAATGACTCCAATTTAAAAAAATATTCAATATCTTTTAAAGACTCAAAAAGCATAATCTAAAAATATTGTCACCTAAAGAATCTACAGAGATACCTTCGTTTTTTTCTATAAGTTCTTTCCAGCTTTCTTTAAGTTCTTTTTTTCTTGAATAAGCAAATCTAGATATTCTAAAAATTAAAGTACATTCTGAAGTATCTTTTATAAGTTCACCATTCAAAGTTACTTTATCTCCAATATTATTCTTAGCTTTTTTTAAATTTAAGCTAAGTAAAAAAATCCAGGATTATCAAAGGCGTTTTTTTAAGGTCTTGCACTAATTGTTTAGCATTAGCTAGGCTTAAATCTGAGAAATTAATTTTTCTTTTTTTAAATAACTTTGGAGTCATATCACTAGAATATTTATAGGTTCTTTTAATTTCTTCTATAAAAATTTTTCCCAATTTATTCTATTTCCACCATTTGTTAAACCTGCAATAGCAGCTTCTATTTTCCATTTTTTTCAATGTTTTTTTCTTCAATTCTTTTTGGTATGAAGTTTCCAGTGTAATTTTCTTTAAATTTCTCTAAGTCAACCAATTCTTTATCGTTGATTAATAAATATTTATTTTTTTAAATATATAATCAGTACCTTTTTACTATTTCTTTAAATTCATAGTCAGCTAGTTTTTTTACTATCTATTAAGTTTTTTTAAAAAGCTTCTTCATCTAAATAATCTGTAATATCATTTAAAACCTAAAGTGATTTCTTTTTCCTCATCTTTATCAATAATTTCCTTGTACTCATTACTAAGGAATTTAAATTCTTCGTTAGTAATAGGACAAGGTACTAAGTCTGAAATTTTTTTCCTGGAATTTTTTTTCTAGAATTTTTGGATTATTTCTTAAAAAAGTTCCAATATCTTGTATAGAAAAAGACTCACTATTAAATACAATAGATTGGCTTTCTTTATGTTTTATGATATACATTTTTTTATTTATATCTTTTTAAATCATTGTATTCATTTATTCTAATATTTTCTAATTCTTCTACTTCTTTTTAAATTATCAGAAGTGAAGTGTCCCATTTTTTTCAGATATACTCTCAACAGATTTTCTCATATCACTATTATCATCATCTAAAAATAGAAATACATAAACCTTGTATATTTTTTTAGGGATTTTTCTCTTTTAGGACTCTCAGAGCTTTTTTTAGTATGGCTTGTTATTAACACATTTTTTTCCTTGTGCTAAAAAAATGTCCTAACAAATTAGCAATGGTATGAGTTTTTTTCCTGTTCCAGGAGGGCCTTGAACTACAACAGCATCATTTATTTCTATCTGTTTGGCTATATCTATTTGCTCTCTATTTGTGTCTTTTTACAAATAAGATTTCTTCTTCTTTTATATTTTTCAATACTAATATTTTTTTATTATTTTCTTTATTTTTTTAATTATTCCTACTAATTCTAAAAAGTTGATTAGGAATTTCACCATGATTTTCTATTCTATCAACTATACTTTCTATTGCTTTTTACAATACCTGTATCTTTTTTTCTAATGAAAAATCAATGGTTTATCTTCAATAAGTATATCATCATCTTTTTAAATTTGCTATTTCTTCATCATCAAGAAAAATACCCATTACTACTTAATCTGTGAATAAACTTTCTAAAAAAATCATCAATTTCTTTTTTTATTTAAAGGATGTAAGTCTTTTTCCTTAATTTCTTCTTCTAATTCAAAAAAACATGACTTAAATTAATGCCATCAATTTCATTTAGAAAAATTTGTGTATAGAGTTGTTGAAAAAAATTTTCATTTGCTAAAGGATCAACTAAGATTAAAAATATTATTTTTTTAGCATCAAAGTCTATTCTAACTTTTTTTCAATAATATTGGATAATAGACATTTTTTTATTTTTTTATCTTTACTATTCCGTTTCCAATTACCAATTCTAATGTCTCACTATCTTTATTAAGTTCTAAATATTTTATATAAAGAGTGTCAAAAAAATTTCTTACTTCTTCTATAAGTATTTGTTCTTTTTATCCATACTTCTCTTCTTTCTAATTCTTTTTCTAATTTTTTTCTTTTTATTTCAAAAGGAATATCAATTATTTTTACTAATATCTTCTTCAGCTTCTTCATTAACTATTTCTTCTTTTTATTGTTAAAGTAGACTTATAATCTTTCCAATCCCCCTCAAGCCACTTTTAATAAGTCTTCATCTAAAAAAATAAAGGTTTTTAAAAAAATTAGGTTTTTTTATTTCTAAAAAGTCTACTTTCTTCATTTTCAAAAATAACTATCACCTAAATTTTTTTATAATCAAAGACAATATTTTTCGTGTTTAGGAAAAATTTTTCAAAAAAATCAAACCATTTCTCTTCAGTAACATTTATTTTTAGTATCTTTTAAACTTTTTAGATACTTCAGCAATGTAATTATACAATGCTACTACCTTTTCTTTATCTTCCATTTCTCCTCCTAAAAATTTTTAATATATAGTTTTAATTTTAACACATTTGCAATACTCTTGCTATTTTATTTTTTTTCTTAACTATGTTATACTTTTTTTGAGGTGATGTAAATGGAAAATAAAAATTGAAAAAAACTAGCTGATATTATAAAAAAATTCTAAACACCTTGTTTTCTTTTACAGGAGCAGGCGTGTCGACTGAGAGCGGATTGAAGAGTTTTTAGAGGTAAAGATGGACTATACAGTAGTTTATATAAAGGAAAAATATAGACCTGAAGAAGTATTAAGTTCAGACTTCTTTTTGTTCACACAGAAAAAAATATTTATAGAATATGTTGAAGAAGAATTGAATATCAATGGTATTAAACCCTAACAAAGGTCATTTAGTTTTAGCTGAATTAGAAAAAAATGGGTATATTAAAAAGCAGTAATAACTCAAAAATATAGATGATTTACATCAAATGGCTGGGAATAAAAAAATGTTCTAGAATTACATGGAAGTTTAAAAAGATGGTATTGTTTAAGTTGTGGAAAAAAACATCAAATAAAAAAATTTCTCATGTAACTGTGGAGGTATAGTTAGACCTGATGTTACTTTTGTATGGAGAAAAACTTAAATCAAGATGTAGTTAATGAAGCTATTTATCAAATTGAACAAGCAGATACTTTAATAGTTGCAGGGGACAAGTTTAACAGTTTATCCAGCTGCATATTATTTGAGGTATTTTAGAGGAAAAAAATCTAGTTATAATCAATAATGAAAGTACTCAATATGATGGAGAAGCATCTTTAGTTTTAAAAACTAATTTTGCTGATACTATGGAAAAAAAGTTTTAAATATAATAAAAGTAATAAAAAGAAAGAGCTTTTTTTATTAATAAAAAGCTCTTTTTTTTTCTTATACATATAAACCTGTATTTTCTTCTACTAAAGTCATGAAAAATTGATTTTATCAAAAATCATCTAGTAATTCATCTTGTATTTTCTTAAGTGCAAGTCTAATAGAACAATTTGCTCCTCTGGTAGAGCAGATAGTTGAGCTATCTATACAAGGTTGTAACACTATATCATCATCTATAATTTCTATAATATCTCTAAAAAGTAAGTCTCTTAGGATCTCTTGTTAGAACATATCCACCTTTAGCACCTCTAAATATTTTTTTACAACTCCAGCTTTTTTTCTAATTTTTTTAATTATACGTAAACAAAATAATCTTGGAATATTTTTCTTCAGCTGATATTTCATTTGATGAAATAATATCCTTATCTCTATGTAAAGTAAGATAATAGACAATTTGTAAAGCGTATCTAACTTCATTCTTAATTTTCATTATGTTGCTCTCCTCACAGTTAATTTTCTAAAATTCAATCAATTCTACATTTGAATCTAATTTATAAATAACATTTTTTTCTTTCAATTATAATTTGAATCTTTTTGATTTTAAATTTTCATCACTTTTTGATTTTTTTGTATAAGTTCTTTACTTGGATTAATAGCTCTAGGATTATCTACTGAAGATAACATAGAATAATCTCCATTAGTATCTCCATAAGCATAGCTTTTAGATCAAATCAATGTCATATTTTTTTATAAAAATCTTCTATTGCTTCTTGTTTATGAACAGAATCCCACATAGGTTTAGTTATTTTTACCTGAAAAATGTTTGAGTTTCTTCATCAATTTCATAAACAGAACCACAAAAAGTCATCAACTCCCATCTTTTTGGCCATTCTTGAAACCAAAAAAACGAAGGACTTCCTGATATAAAGAAAAACTTTATGTCCTTCTTTTTTTATGCCATTCTATCATTTCTCTTGTGTATGTGTAGACCCTATTCCCCTTTAATAATAAAACTTGATCAGATATAAAAATCATTATATTTAAGAGGTAAGCCTTTTTATGGCAACAACATATAATTGAGCGAGATCAAGTAGATAATCATCATAGTCACCCTTTTCTTGTGTCCCAAAGTTGATATGCTTCTTCCACTTTTTAATCTGTATTGAACATCTTTAAAAAAGCTCATACTTTTATCATTTTTTTAAAAAATGTTCAATAAGTAAAAGCATTTCTATATATCGTACCATCTATATCAAAAAAATGCTGCTATCATACTATTCACCTACTAAAAAAATTATACCTAAATTGTAACATATTTTTTTAAAAAATGTATCTTTTTTTGGTTGACTTTTTAAAAAAATTATTTAGATTTGAATAGTATCTTTTAAAAATTAGAAAAAAACACTGTATAATATCTATAGATTTTTTTAAAAAGTAATTATTTAAGGAGTGAAGTAAAATGCAAGGAAAGTATTAATTTAAAAAAAGAAGCTATCACTATTTATTGCTAGTGTGCTTATGATTTTTTTACTATGTTTTTCTACTATGAGTTCAGCAGATGAAGCTTATATAGCAAGTTTTAATATTTTTAAGACTAGGGGCTGCTGAAAAAGATATGGTTCAAACAGCAAAAACTTTTTACAAGGTTTTTGATTTAGTAGGTCTAGTTGAAGTCATTAATAAAAAAAGGAATTGAGGAATTGGTTGATGAATTAAATAAACAAAGTCCTAATACTTGGGAATATCATATTTCACCTTTTTGGTGTTGGTTCATCAAAAATATAAAGAATATTTTGGTTATGTGTACAAAAAAAGATAAGGTTAAATTTATAAAAATCTGAAGGTTTCTATAAAGATGGAAAAAAAGTTCACTTTTAAGAGAACCTTATGGAGCTACATTCAAAATAGGTAATTTTGACTTTACTCTAGTTTTAGTTCATACAATTTATGGAAATAATGAATCTCAAAGAAAAAGCAGAAAAACTTTCAAAAATGGTTGATGTGTATGATTATTTCCAAGATAAAGATAAAAAAAGAAAATGATATTTTAATAGCAGGAGATTTTTAATTTATATGCATTAGATGAATCATTTAGACCAATGTACAAACATAGAGATAAAAATTACTTATGCTATAGACCCTGCAATAAAAAAACAACTATTGGAACTAAAGGAAGAGCAAACTCTTATGATAATTTCTTCTTTAGTCAAAAATATACAACAGAATTTACAGGTTCAAGTGGAGCTCTAGATTTTTTTCAGAAAAAGATCCACAACTTATGAGACAAATCATATCTGACCATATTCCAGTATTTATAGTTGTTGAAACATCAAAGGATGATGATTAATGAAAAATTGCTTATCTATTTTTTTCAATGGTCAATTAAGAGGAAGTAAAAAGTTTTTATTCTAATTTAATTGAAAAAAACAAGAAGGGGATATTTACTGTGCCGATGGTGGAGCAAATATTGCCTATCAATTAAATTTAATACCAAAAAGAAATATATGGAGATCTAGACTCTATTAAAGATGAGGTAAAAAGATTTTTATGCTAAAAAAATGTTAAATTTATTAAATTTAATGTTGAAAAAGGATTATACAGATAGTGAGCTTGTATTAAATGAAATTGAAAAAAATATGATAAGATTTATGCAATAGCTGCTTTGGGTGGAAGTATTGATCATGAACTTACAAATATAAATTTGTTAAATAGATATTCTAATTTAATTTTTGTTAGCCAAAAAAAGAAAAAAATGTTTAAAAATAGAAAAAAATCTTTATAATTTCTCTAATATGAAAAAAATAAAAAAAGTTTCTTTCATTATATTTTTCTGATGAAAGTTAAAGATTTAACTTTAAAAAGGATTTAAATATGATGTTGAAAAATTTAGATTTAACAAAAAGGTGAAACAAGATGTGTGAGTAATATCATTGAAAAAAACGAGGCTAGGCTAACATTAAAAAAATGGAGCTCTTCTTTGTGTAGTTAAATGAAATTAAAATTGACACATAGATATCTTTTGTTATAGAATTTATAAAAAAAGGAGGAGGTTTTATAACATGTTGGAAGTTGGAATGAAATATGAAATTGATAGAGTTGTAACAGAAAAATGATACTGCTGCTAAAAGCTGCTTCAGGTTCTGTTGAAGTATTAGCAACTCCTGTTATGATAGCTTGGATGGAAGAAGCTTCTTTAAGATTAGCTCAAAAAGGAATTAGAAGAAGGTCTTTACAACAGTTGGAACAGAAGTAAATATTAAAGCACTTAAAAGGAACTTTAGTTGGAAAAAAACTGTTAAAGTTCTATCTACTTTAAAAAGAAATAGATAGAAAAAAAGATTAGTATTTGATGTTGAAGTAATTGAAGATGGGGTTGCAGTAGGAACTGGATCACATACAAGATTTATTATAGATACAGCAAAAATTTTTATGAAAAAAATTAAAAAAATACAAAAATAATTATTTGAAAAAGGGATTGTAAAATAATCCCTTTTTTTAAGAAAGAGGGAAAGGGAAAAAGAAAAAAATGGAAAAAAACTTAGTTTACAAACAAAAACTTGTATTGGGAATACAACACGTTCTTGCGATGTTTGGAGCGACTGTATTGGTACCTTTTTTTAACAGGACTTAATCCATCAATAGCACTTATTTGTGCTGGTGTGGGAACTTTAATATTTCATAGTGTTACAAAAAGGAATAGTACCTGTATTTTCTAGGTTCATCTTTTTGCATTCATAGGAGCAACTGCTTTTAGTTTTTTTAAAGAACAAGGAATTGCAATATTAAAAGGTGGTATTATATCTGCAGGGACTTGTATATGTTCTTATGTCTTTTATTGTTTTAAAATTTGGAGTTGAAAGAATAAAAATCATTCTTTCCACCAGTAGTTGTAGGGACCAATAATAATGGTTATAGGGCTAAGACTTAGTCCAGTGGCATTAAGCATGGCAGGATATGCTAATAATACATTTGATAAAGATAGCTTAATTATTGCATTAGTAGTTGTTGTTACTATGATATCTATTAGTATCTTAAAAGAAATCATTCTTTAGATTAGTTCCAATTCTAATTTCAGTTGCAATAGGATATCTTGTAGCGTATTTTATGGGAGATGTAGATTTATCAAAAGTTCATGAAGCAAGTTGGTTAGGATTACCAGCAGGAGCATGGGAAACTATCACTACATTACCTAAATTTACTTTTTACAGGAGTAATAGCACTTGCACCAATAGCTCTAGTTGTATTTATAGAACATATTGGGAGATATAACAACTAATGGAGCAGTTGTTGGAAAAGACTTTCTTTCAAAGATCCAGGAGTACACAGAACATTACTAGGTGATGGACTTGCAACAATGTCAGCTGGACTTTTTAGGAGGGCCTGCTAACACAACTTATGGAGAAAAATACAGGAGTTCTTGCAGTAACAAAAAGTATATGATCCAGCAATTTTAAGAATAGCAGCTTGTTTTTGCAATAGTTTCTAGGGACTTATAGGAAAAATTTGGAGTAATACTTCAAACAATACCTCAACCAGTAATGGGAGGAGTTTCTATCATATTATTTGGAATGATAGCAGCTGTTGGAGTAAGAACAATAGTTGAAGCACAACTTGATTTTCACACACTCAAGAAACTTAATCATAGCAGCCTTAATATTTGTATTAGGAATAGCTATTGGAGATATAACAATTTGGGGAACAATTTCAGTTTCAGGTCTAGCATTAGCTGCACTTGTAGGAATAGTTTTAAATAAAAATTTTACCAGAAGACAAATAAGGAGTATAATATATGGAAAGAATTGCTAGCTTTCAAGTTGACCATAAAAAAATTGAATAGAGGAATTTATGTGTCAAGACTTGATGAAATAAATGGAAACTATCTAACAACTTTTTGATATAAGAATGAAGTTACCTAATAGAGAACCTGTAATAAATATAGCAGAATTACATACAATAGAGCATTTAGGAGCTACATTTTTAAGAAATCATCCTACTAGAAAAGATGATATTATCTATTTTTGGACCTATGGGGATGTAGAACAGGTCTTTACCTTATCTTTAAAAAGGTAAATTAGAATCAAAAAGAAGTAGTTGAACTTATAAAAAGAACTTTTTTTGAATTTATTAGTAAATTTGAAGGAGATATTCCAGGAGCTTCTGCAATTGAATGTGGAAATTACTTGGATCAAAACTTGCCTATGGCAAGATACGAAGCAGAAAAAAATTTTTAGAAAGAAACATTAAACAATATAAAGGAAGAAAGAATCTAGTTTATCCCAGAATAAATATAACAAAAATTTTTTTAAGGAGATGATACTATGAAAGAAAGCTTGTTTATGTTTTTAATGTTGGTTTTCGTTATTTTTTTAATTGGTTGTGGAGAAAGTAAAAAAATGAAAGTCCCTAATGGTAACACGAGTTGTCATAGGGTCAAGGAGCAAAACCCTAAATCACTTGATCCTCATATGTACAACTCTATTCCTGACTTACTTGTTTCTCGTCAATTCTATAATACATTATTTTCAAGAGAAAAAAAGATGGAACTATAAAACCTGAATTGGCTGAAAGTTATGAGTATAAAAAAATGACAAGGAATTAGATGTTGTTTTAAAAAAAGGGTGTAAAAATTTCATGATGGAACTGAGTTAACAGCTGATGATGTATTATTTAGTTTTGAAAGAATGAAAGAAAAAAACCTGGAGCATCTAGTAATGGTAGAAGAAATTGATAAGGGTTGAAAAAAAGTTGATGATTATGAAATAAAAAAATCTTATTAAAAAAATCCTTCTTCAGCTATGTTGTATAACTTAGCTCACCCAATAACTTCTATAGTAAATAAAGAAAATATGTAGAAGCAGGAAATGATTTATCGATTGCTCCAATGGGAACAGGTGCATTCAAGTTAATAGCTTACAATGATGGAGAAAAGATTGAATTAGAAGCCTTTAAAGATTATTTTGAAGGAGCTCCAAAAGTTGAAAAGATAACTTTTAGATCTATTCCAGAAGATACAAGTATGCTTGCTGCTTTTAGAAACAGGTGAAGTTGATATTGCTACTGGTATGCCTCCTGTTTCAACTCAAACAATAGAAGCAAATGATAAATTAGAATTAATTTCTGAACCAACAACTGCAACAGAGTATATTTGTTTAAATGTAGAAAAAGCTCCATTTGACAATAAAGATTTTAGAGTGGCTTTAAACTATGCTATAGATAAGAAAGAGTATAATTGACTCTATTTTCTCTGGAAGAGGAAAAGTTGCAAAATCAATAGTAAATCCAAATGTTTTTGGTTATTATGATGGTTTAGAAGAATATCCATATGATGTAGAAAAAGCTAAAGAATTAATTGAAAAAAATCAGGTTTAAAAAGATGCGAAAATTTTTCTCTTTATGTAAATGATAGCCCAGTAAGATTACAAGTGGCACAAATAATTCAAGCTAATTTAAAAGATGTTGGAATTGAAATGACTATTGAAACTCTTGAATGGGGAACATATCTTCAAAAAACAGGAGAAGGAGATTTTTACAGCTTATTTAGGAGGATGGATTTCAGGAACTTCTGATGCTGACATAGTCCTATATCCACTATTAGATAGTAAATCAATAGGTTTCCCTGGAAACAGAGCTCGTTACTCAAATCCAGAATTTGATAAGGAAGTTGAAGCAGCAAGAGTAGCTTTAAGTCCTGATGAAAGAAAAAGAACACTTTAAAGAAATGCTCAAATAATAGCTCAAAAATGATTCACCTCTTATTGTTTTATACAATAAAAATGAAAAATATTGGTATAAATAAGAGAGTGAAAAGGATTTGAATATGATCCAACTACTATGCATAAATTTCAAAAATTTAGAAATTAAATAAAGTTTTATTGGAGCTATTGTAAATTACAATGGCTCCCTATATTTTTATTATAAGGAGATGAACTAAAAAATGGATATAGATTTAAAAATATACATTAAAGAAAAACAGTTGAACTTTTTAGCAATACCAAGTCCAGTAGGATATACTCATAATGCTATTGAATGGGTAAGAAAAAGAATTAGAAAGTTTAGGAGTAAAAAAATATAATATAACAAAAAAAGGAGCATTAATTGCTTATGTTAAAGGGAAAAGATTCTAATTATAAAAAAATGATTTCAGCCCATGTTGATACTTTAGGAGCAGTAGTAAAAAAAGTTAAAAAAAGAATGGGAAGACTTGAAAGTTACAAATGTTGGAGGTTTTGCTTGGGGTTCTGTTGAAGGAGAACATGTAACAATACATACTCTTTCTGAAAAAAACATATACAGGAACTATACTTCCAATTAAAGCTTCTGTCCATGTTTATGGAGATGTTGCAAGAGAAATGCCAAGAACAGAAGAAACAATGGAGATAAGAATAGATGAAGATGTAAAAAAACAGATGAAGATGTTTTTTTAAATTAGGAATATTACAAGGTGATTTTGTTTCTCTTGATCCACGTACAAGAGTTTTAGAAAATGGATATATAAAAATCAAGATACTTAGATGATAAACTTTGTGTAGCACAAATTCTAGCTTATTTAAAATATTTAAAAGATAATAAATTAAAACCAAGAACTGATTTATATATTTATTTTTTTCTAACTTTTGAAGAAATTGGACATGGAGTTTCAGTTTTTTTCCTGAAGATTTAGATGAGTTTATAGCAGTTGATATTGGACTTGTTGCTGGTGAGGATGCTCATGGTGATGAAAAAGAAAAGTTAATATTATTGCAAAAAGATAGTAGAAGTCCCTTATGACTATACTTTTAAGAAAGAAAGCTTCAGGAAGCAGCTGATAAAAAAATAAAAATACAATATACAGTAGGAGTACATAATAGATATGGTTCAGATGCAACAACAGCAATATTACAAGGATTCGATTTTAAATATGCTTGTATAGGACCAAATGTAGATGCAACTCACCACTATGAAAGATGCCATAATGATGGAATTGTTGAAACTATAAAAATTATTAATTGCTTACTTATAAAAAAATATACATAAATAATAAAAAAATGGAACTATAACATATTTAAATATGTAGTAGTTCCATTTTATTTTTATTTCTTAATTAAATTTTTAACTTTTTTTAGTATACAATAAAAAACATCTGTTATAATAAACTAGGTTTTATTTTATAAAAAAATGAAGGGGGTTTTTTTAATAAATGCAAATTGTAACTGATAAAAAAATAAAGTAGCACTTTATTTTTAAAGATAATGCTATTAGCTACAAAGAATTTATCTTAAATACAAAAAAATAAAAACAATATACAAATATAAAAAAGAATTTACAAATAATATGATTTATATGGAAAAATAGACCAGAATTACTATATAGTTTCTTTTCTATATGGGATAGCAGAGCGACTTGCGTCTGTATAGATGCTTCAAGTACAGCAGAAGAATTATCGTATTATATAGATAATTCAGAAGTTGAAAAAAATATTCACTTCAAGAGGACAACTTGAAAAAAAGTAGAGGAAGCTTTCACTATCTTAAATAAAAAAAGTTGAACTTGTTATTGTAGACGATATTGAATTTGATAAAATTAAAATTGATGAAAAATATAGAAGCTAACTTAGTTATTAAATTCACCTGAAAAGAGAAGACACAGCACTAATTTTATATACATCAGGAACAACAGGAAAAGCCTAAAGGGAGTTATGCTAACATTTGATAATATTCTAGCAAATGTAGATTCACTTGATGTGTATAAGATGTATGAAGAAACAGATGTGACAATTGCACTATTACCTTTACATCATATCTTACCACTTTTTAGGAACAGGTGTAATGCCACTTCTATATTCAGCTACTATAGTATTCCTTGATGATATGTCTTCTGTTGCATTAATAGATGCGATGAAAAAAATATAAGGTAACTATGTTAATAGGAGTACCTAAACTTTGGGAAGTAATGCATAAAAAAAGATTATGGATACTATAAACTCAAAAGGAATAACAAGATTTATTTTTCAAACTTGCTAAAAAAATAAACTCTTTAAGTTTCAGTAAGAAAATATTTAAAAAAAGTAAGTGAAGGTTTTGGAGGACATATTAAATTCTTCGTTTCAGGAGGGATCTAAATTAAATCCACAGATAACAGAAGACTTTTCTTACTCTTGGAATAAAAAAATCTGTGAAGGTTATGGAATGACTGAAACATCTCCAATAATAGCTTATACTCCCAAAGATGATATAATGCCAAACTCAGCTGGAAGAGTTATAAAAGATGTAGAAGTTAAGATAGCTGAAGATAATGAAATACTTGTTAAAGGTAGAAATGTAATGAAGGGATATTATAAAAAAACCCTGAAGCAACTGCTGAAATAATTGATAAAGATGGTTGGTTACATACTGGAGATTTAGGAACTTTAAAAAGATGGTTATCTATATGTAACAGGTAGAAAGAAAGAAATGATAGTTTTATCAAATGGTAAAAAAATATAAATCCTATTGATATAGAAGCAAAATTAATATCTATGACTAACCTTATTGCTGAGGTTGTTGTAACTGAATATAATTCTATTTTTAACAGCAGTTATTCATCCTGATTTTAATAAAGTTAAGGAAGAAAAAAAGTTGATAATATTTATGAAGTATTAAAAGTGGTCAGTTGTTGATAAATATAACCAAAAAAAGTCCTGACTATAAAAAAAGATATTAGATGTAAAAAAATTGTAAATGAAGATTTTCCAAAGACAAAGATTGGAAAAAAATTAAAAAGATTTATGATAGCTGATATGCTAGAAGGAAAAAAATCGAAAAGAAAGAAAGAAAAACCTGAACCTGATTTTTGAAGAATATAATAAAAATAAAAAAATATTTAGTTACTGCTAAAGAAAAAAAGAAGTATTTTTTTGATTCTCACATTGAAATAGACTTAGGTATGGATTCTTTAGATATGGTTGAATTTCAACATTTCTTAGATTTAAACTTTGGAGTAAAAGAAGAAAAATCTAATTTCTAAACATCCATCATTATTAGAACTTGCTAATTATGTAAAGGAAAAATAGAAATCAAGAAAAAAATTGGAAATTTAAACTGGAAAGAGATCATTAATAAAGATACTGATGCGAAATTACCAAGTTCTAGTTTCTTAGCTATAATTTTAAAAATTCATATCATGTATTCTATTTAATACTTTCTTTAGAGTCAAGGTTAAAAGGAAAAAGAAAAAAATTGAAATGGATAAGCCAACTATTTATGTTGCTAACCACCAAAGTTTCTTAGATGGTTTCTTATTCAATTATGCTGTTCCTTCAAAAATTAGTAAAGAAAAACATATTTTTCTTGCAACTGTAGCACATTTTAAAAAGTTCTATAATGAAAGTCTTTTGCAAATTCAGCTAATGTTGTTTTTAGTTGATATAAATAAAGATATTGCAGAAGTTATGCAAATACTTGCAAAAAGTTTTAAAAAGAAAAATAAAAAAATGTAGCTATCTATCCTGAAGGTTTAAGAACTAGAGATGGAAAAAAATGAATAAATTTAAAAAGGCTTTTTGCAATATTAGCTAAGGAATTAAATGTTGATATACAACCTTATGTTATAAGTGGTGCTTATGAATTATTCCCTACAGGAAAAAAATTTCCCTAAACCAGGAAAAAAATATCAATTGAATTTTTTTAGATAAAAATTAAAGTTGAAGACTTAAGTTATGATGAAATTGTAGATAAATCATATAAGGCTATAGAAGAAAAAAATTAACAAAATAGAAAGTTTAAAGTTATTCACAAAATACTTTTATCTGTGATAAAAATAAAAAAATAGTTTTTTTATATTTATTTTTTTAAAAATTTGGGAGTAGTGATGTTGTAATGAAAAATAGGTTTTGACCATGCTAAATATCTGGAAGAACAATCCAAATATATACTGGAAAGAGTGAATAAAGCATGACAAATTATACATTGAGTTTGGTGGGAAAACTTTTAGGAGATCTTCATGCAAAAAGAGTTTTACCTGGTTTTGATGAGAAATGCTAAGATAAAAAGTTCTAAATAAACTTAAGGATCAAATAGAAGTTATAATTTGTGTGTATGCTGGAGACATTGAAAGAAATAAAAATCAGAGGTGATTTTTGGAATTACTTATGATATGGATGTCTTTAGACTTATAGATGATTTGAGAGAAAAACGAGCTAAAAGGTCAATAGTGTTGTTATCACAAGATATGAAGATAGACCTTCTACAGACCTTTTTATTACTAGACTTGAAAGAAGAGGAATAAAAGTATACAAACACTATGCAACAAAAGGTTATCCTAGTGATGTTGATACTATAGTTAGTGATGAAGGTTATGGAAAAAAATGCCTATATAGAAACAACAAAAACCAATAGTTGTTGTAACTGCTCCAGGGCCTGGTAGTGGGAAACTTGCAACTTGTTTAAGTCAACTTTATCATGAATATAAAAGAGGAAAAAATGTAGGATATTCTAAATTTGAAACTTTTCCTGTTTGGAATGTACCTTTAAAACATCCATTGAATATAGCTTATGAAGCAGCAACAGTTGATTTAAATGATGTTAATATGATAGATCCATTTCATTTAGAAGAATATGGAGAAATAGCAGTAAATTATAACAGAGATATTGAAGCTTTTCCCTTTATTAAAAAAAGAATAATTGAAAAAGATAACAGGAAAAAAATCAATTTATCAATCGCCTACAGATATGGGAGTTAATAGGGTAGGTTTTGGTATTACTGATGATGAAGTTGTTAAGGAAGCTTCTCAACAAGAAATAATAAGAAGATATTTTAAAAACTGGTTGTGATTATAAAAAAAGGAAATACTGATTTAGAAACATTTAAAAAGAGCTGAATTTATAATGCACAGTTTAGGATTAAAAAGAAGAAGATAGAAAAAGTTGTTACTTTTGCAAGAAAGAAATTAGAACTTTTAAATAATGAAGAAAAAGTCTGATAAGCAAAAAAACACTTTCAGCTATAGCATTTGAAATGCCTGATGGAGAAATAATAACAGGAAAAGAAATCTTCTTTAATGGATGCTCCTTCGGCTGCTATCTTGAATTCATTGAAAATATCTCTCAAATTTTTGATGATGAATTATTATTAATTTCACCAACAATTTTAGAGCCTATTATTCAGTTAAAAAGAGAAAAACTCTAAAAAAATAAACATATACCACTAGATTGTGAGGAAATATTAATTGCCTTAAGTATAACAGCAGCAACAAATCCTATGGCGGAGCTTGCACTGTCAAAAGCTTTCACAATTGGCTGGTGTACAAGCACACTCCACTCACATTTTAGGTAGAAATGATGAGCAATCCTTAAGAAAAACTTGGAATAGATGTAACATCCGATCAAGTTTTTTTCCAACTGAAAAATTTATATTATAATCAATAAAAATATGGAGCTATTGCGGTTTAAAATTGCAATAGCTTTTTCTATATAAAGAAAAAAAGAGAACTGTTTTTACAGTTCTCTTAATCCATAAAAAAAGAGGGTATTTATCATTAATCATTATTTTATTAATCGTTATATCTAGGACCAGCATTTGTTATATTTTTCTGGCATATTTGGATATTTTTTTCTTTAAAGTTCTTATAGAATAAGTTAGCTAACTTTTTAGCAGCTATAGTATATTGTTCTTTATCTTCCCAAGTATCTATAGGATTCATAATTTCACTAGGAACATTAGGACAAGATTGAGGAATATCAAGATTAAATATTTCATCATGTTTGTATTCAGCATTATCAAAAATATCCACTTAACACTGCTGTAACCATAGCGCGAGTATATTTTAGATTAATTCTTTTTCCTGTTCCATATGCTCCACCAGACCAACCTGTATTGATTAAATAAACTTTTGTATTATGTTTTTCTAATCTTTCACCAAGCATTTTAGCATATACACTTGGATCCATAGGCATAAAAAGGTTCACCAAAACATGTTGAAAATGTAGGTACAGGCTCTTTAACTCCTAATTCAGTTCCAGCAAGTTTAGCAGTAAATCCAGTTACAAAGTGATACATTGCTGCTTCTTGGCTTAATCTTGAAATTGGAGGTAAAACTCCAAAAGAGTCGGCTGTTAAGAATATAACAACCTTTGGTATTCCACCTACACCTGCTAATTCAGCATTAGGAATATAGTGTATAGGATATCCAACTCTAGTGTTAGGAGTTATACTTGGATCTTCATAATTTATTTTTTTCTTGTTTTTTTTCATCCATAGTAACATTTTTCTACAACACTTCCAAATTTTATAGCATGATAGATTTCAGGCTCGCTTTCTTCTTTTAGATTGATACATTTAGCATAGCATCCACCTTCAAAGTTGAATACCCCAGTATCACACCAACCATGTTCATCATCACCAATCAATTTACGATTTGGATCTGCCGATAAAGTTGTTTTACCTGTTCCAGATAAACCAAAGAAAATTGCAGTTTCATGAGTTACAGGATCCATATTAGCAGAACAGTGCATAGGTAAAAATATTTTCATGAGGCATTATATAGTTCATTATAGAAAAGACACTTTTTTTCATTTCTCCTGAATATCTTGTTCCACAAATAATAGCCATTTTTCTTTTTCAAAATTGATTATGATAGCTGCTTCAGAATTAACTCCATCTATTTCAGGTACACAGTGGAAGTTAGGGAGCAGATATAACTGTGAAGTCAATTTTCATTATTTTCATTGTATTCTTCATCAGTTCTAATTAATAATTGATGTATGAATAAATTTTGGCTAGGCATTTCATTTATAAAACGAAATCTTCTTGTATATTGAGAATTAGCTCCAGCCTTTCCATCAAAAAAACATAAATTTCTTTTTTGAAGGTAAGCAATTAGTTTTCCAAGAATAGCATCAAATTTTTTTCTTTTTCAATAGGTTTATTTCTGCTCCAATCAATATGTTTATGTACACTTGGAGTGTCAACAAAGAATTTATCATCTGGAGCACGTCCAGTATATTTTTCCTGTTTCTATGACTAAAGCACCAGTATCATTTAATTTTTCCTTCACCATTTGCTAAAAGCTTTTTTTCAGTAAGCTCTGCAGGGCTTAGATTATAATGAACTGCTAATACATTGGCAATTCCTAATTTTTTTCAAGTCCATACATCATCATAATAAATCTACCTCCATTAATAGAAATCGTTAATTTTTTTAAAACTTTTTTTGAGCTAAGATTTAATATTATATCTTAAATAAATAATAAACTCTTTTTTTATGTAAAAAAAGCAAATAAAAAAATAAAAAAAGATAAATTTTTAATCAAAAAAATAGAATAAAATTTTATCCACATTATATAATATATATATTTTTATATAGAAATTATGATTTTTGTCAATTAGAAATACTAATAAAAATAAAAAAATAGTAACACTAGAAATTTTTTTCTACTAACAGCATTAACTACAGAATAAAAAATCCTAAATTAATGGTTGTATAATAAATGGTGTTGATAGAAGAAATTTCTATCAATGCCATTTTTTTTAATAAAAAAAGTTGAGACAATAAAAATTTTTCCTGTTAAAATTAAATCGCTCAAAAATAACCATAAAAAGGAAGTGATTTCATTGTCTCTATCTAATCTTATCAAAAAAATTTCTTAAATATTCAAGATAATAATATTTCTTTTTCCAGAAGAAGAATATTGTCAAGTTACTCAAAAAGGTAATTATCGAATTAAAGTTTTTAAAGGATTTCTTAAGTCTAATTACTGTGCTTGCCCTCATTGTAATTCTAAAAAAATATTGTTAAAAAAATGGTTCAAGACATCGTAAAAATTAAATATATTCCTATTCAAAAATTACAATATTGAAGTTGAACTTAGTGTACAAAGATATATTTGTAAGGATTGTAAAAAAACTTTCTCTCCTTCTACAAATATTGTCAGTGATAACTCTAATATATCCAATAATCTAAAGTATACTATTGCTCTTGAACTTAAAGAAAATCTATCTCTTGCATCTATTGCTAAGAGATATAATATTTCTATTACTTCTGTACAAAGAGTCATGGATGATTGTTATTCTGATTTTTAAAGTTAATAAAGAACATTTACCAGAAGCTATTTGTATTGATGAATTTAAATCTGTTAAAAACATTGATGGCGCTATGTCTTTTGTTTTTTTGCTAACTATCAAAGTAAGAGTATTATTGATATTGTAGAAGATAGAAGACTTTATTCTCTTACAGAATACTTTTCAAGATTTTCTTTAGAAGCAAGAAATAATGTAAAAATATGTTTGTATGGATATGTATGTTCCATACATTAGCTTAGTTAATTCTATCTTTCCTAATGCAAAAAAATAGTAATAGATAAATTTCATATTGTTAATCTTGTTAATAGAGCATTTAATCAAACTAGAATATCTATTATGAATTCCATTAAAGATGATTCATTAAAAAAAGAAAAACTGAAGCTATTTTTGGAAGTCATTATTAAAAATATTATCCCTGATCTTTGTCGAGTAAACTATTATTGTCAGAGCTTTAAGCGCAAACTAAGTAGCAAAAGATAAGGTAGATTATCTTTTAGAAAAAATCCCTGAATTAGAGATTAGTTTTAATATCTACCAAGATATTATTCAAACAATAAAAGCATAATAACTTTAAAAAGATTTGAAGAAATAGTAAAAAAATATTTAGCTAGTAAAGAAAAAAATTTCTAAGAAAAATGATAATAGCTCTAAAAAACTCTGAAAAAAATATGAAATATATCGAAAATATGTTTGAATCAAATATTACTAATGGTTTAATAGAGGGTTTAAACAATAAAAATAAAATCAATAAAGAGAACAGCATTTGGATATTCAAATTTCAGTAATTTTTAAAAAGCGCGTATTAATTCAAGCAGGTATTATTTCAATTAGCGCTTAATTTTTTTAATACAATAATGCGATTTAGTTTGAATAAAAAAAGAGAATTTTTTTAAGTTTTTATTCTCAAAAATTCTCTTAATTATGTCAGGTCATAGTCTAAACTTTTTTTATCAACACTATTTGACAAACAACCAAATTAATAGGATTTTTCTCTTATCAGCTTATTTTTTTCTGAGTATACAGAAACTTGTTTTTTTATTTTTTTCCTAATCTTTCAAATTTTACATATCCATCGATTAATGCAAATAGAGTATGGTCTTTACCAATTCCCATATTGTTTCCAGCATGGAATTTAGTTCCTCTTTGTCTAACTATAATATTTCCAGCTTTAACAACTTCTCCATCATATTTTTTTACTCCAAGATATTTAGGATTAGAGTCTCTTCCGTTTTTTTAACAGAACCTTGCCCTTTTTTTATGCGCAAATAATTGTATATTTAATAAAAAAATTGCATTTACTTATCCTCCTTTTCTACAAGTCTAATGTACTTAGGATATTGTTTAGTTAATTCTTTTTAAAAAAATATAGCCATAGCTTCTGTGAGTATATTTGTTTGTGTTAGTTTATCTTGGCTAATATTTTTTTAAATCAACATCAAGAAAGCCATCATTTATTTTAAAGTCAACTTTTTAACTTTAATACTTCTTGTATACCTATTAAAGTCATTTGCAATGATGTTGAGATAGCAGAACAAATTATATCACTTCCTTGTTCTGAGTATCCAGAATGTCCACTTGCTTTATATCCTATGATGTTACCATTTTTTCTAAAAATTTCTACTTTTGTCATAAACTATGCTATTATTGAAGTTACTTTTACTTCAGTAAAAAGTTGTCTATGACCTTTTTTTCTGTGACTAGCTTTTTTAGGCTTGTATTTGAAGTTAATAACTTTAGCTGCTTTACCTTGAGATAAAACTTCTACAACTACTTTTGCTCCTTCTACTAATGGTTTTCCAACTTTAATGTTGTCTCCACCAGCTACTAAAAGAACTTCTGTTAATTCAACAGTTGCATTAACTTCAGCATTTAATTTTTCTACTCTTAATACATCACCTTCTGTAACTTTATACTGTTTTCCACCAGTTTTAATTACTGCGTACATATCAACACCTCCATATGTAATTCGCTAATATAAGGTTGCTGAACACCTTTATTATGCGTTAATCCTATTTATATTAACATAGAAATTTGAAATTGTCAAATATATTTCTAAGAAAATAAAGAAAAATTTTATAGATCAGTCAAAATTAAAAATTTCTTTGCATTATTCAGATAAATGTTATATAATTAAGTTATTATATTTAGCAAAAACAAAAATAATTTTTTTATTAAGGAGGAGATATGTCAAAAAAAGCACTATTTATGGTACACTTTTGGGACTACTCATAATGACACAAGGGAATTAACTATAGACAAGATGAATAAAAAAATTTGCCGATGAATTTAAAGACTATGATCTATTTACAGCATATACATCAAGAATAGTTTTTAAAAAGATTAAAAGATAGAGTGAAAATTATAGTACACCTTTAAGAGTTTTGAATGCCTTAACTGATCAAGGGTATGAAGATTTACTTATACAAACTTCTCATGTTATACCTGGTATTGAATATGAAAAATTTAGTAGAGAAGTAAATTCTTTCTCTAATAAATTTAAAACTGTAAAGATTGGAAAAACCACTTTTATATTATATTGATGATTATAAAAAGTGTGTTGAAGCATTAGCAGATGAATATGTTCCAAAAAAATAAAAAAAGAGGCACTTGTTTTTAGTTTGCCATGGGACAGATTCACCATTAGCTACTAGTTATGCAATGATAGAATATGTTTTTTTGATGAATATGGATATGATAATGTATTTGTAGTTTGTACAAAAAGCTTATCCACTGATGGATACTCTTATAAAAGAAACTTAAAAAAAGGCTGGTATTGAAGAAGTTAGACTTGCTCCATTTATGTTTGTTGCAGGAGAACATGCAAAAAAATGATATGGCAGTAACTTATAAAGAAGAACTTGAAGAAAAATGGTTTCAAAGTAAATGAAGTTATTTTTAAAAAGGTTTAGGAGAATTTGATGCTATCCAAAAATATATTCTTAAATCACTTAAAAACTTGCTATTGAAAAAGATGATGAGGATATTGCTGATTTTTAAAAAAGAATATACAGAAAAAAATATCTATAATACTTTCACAATAAAACACTATCACAAAAAAATCTACCTCTTAATACTATAAGGGGTAGATTTATTTTTTTAAATAAATGTACTCTTACTATCTCTAATCTCATTTATATCATTTTTTTAGCTCTGACATAGTTACTTCTTTTCCATCAATACCATTGAAGCCTACTAATACTATTTTTTTCTTCATATTCTCTTTTTGATAAATAATTAACATAAAAGACATAGAAATCTATTTCTTCAAAATTCATAGTTTTAAATATAGCTAAATTTTTTTATAGCTATTTCTCCTGCATTAACTATAAACTTTTCTTCATCTTTTGTATAAATATAGCTTTTTCTTCTTCTATAATCTTATTTAAAAATAAAAATTATATCTTTCAGATTTTTTTAAATTATAGTTAGCTTTTTGTTTCATCTAATTGTGTTTTCAAAATTATATTTCTTTTTCTCCATTTTCAATAAAAGATTTTTATTTTATTAAAAAAACTTCTTTAAATTCTATTTCCAATACTTTATTGATATCTCCATAGAAGTCTACATAATCATAAGACATTTTCCTCCAATTGCATACATCATATCCTTCTCCATTTTTTTAAACTGATATGAATTCTTTTTAGATGGTTTGAAATCATCAAGAGATTTTATTCCCAGGTAAGAGCTTTTTGGAGCTAAGGATGAAATACTTTCTATATCTTTTTAAACTTACATCAAACTTTTTCCATTACAAAAAGATTTTTCCAAATAATTTTTAATTTTTTTCTTATAATGCAGTTTATCATCAATTATTTCATATTCTTCATAAGGAAAAAAATAAATAATTGCATTTTTCATTGCTTTTATTAGTAAATAACTTATTATAATACAAGCAATACCCATTATTATAAAAAAACAATATCTCTATTCCATCTTCATATAATACTGTTATTCCTTCACTAAAATCTACTAAAAAATAAGTGTAAAAAAGTTGTGCAAAGAATAAAAATAAAAAAACTTTTTCTTTTTTTTCTGATAAATCTGGATGGCTATATATTAGCTTTTTCATTTCTACATTTAAACTTTTTAGTTTCTTGATCATCTTCTATATTTTTCTTCTTCAAGTTTTAAGTATTCTTTTAATTCTTTAATATACAAATCTACACCATCTTTTGGTGTTCCATAATATGTTGAAGGAGAGAATTTTTTTGCTGGAATATTCCATATCTTATATTCTTTTCCATTTTTATCTTTTTATTAATATTCTTTTTTTGTTCATTAAAAATACCATAAAATAGCTAGTGCAGGAATATTTGTTGAAAAATCTAGCTGGAGCTCTCATTGGTATTTTACTAATTCTTTTTATTTCATTTAAATTAATTTCAAACTTTTTCAAAATTAATCATAGCTAATTTTTCTTGTATAGTAAAAAATGTTCATCTGAGATAATTATTTTTTTCTTCACTTAAAAAAATAATTACATATTATATATATTTTTACAAAAAGATATACTAGAAAAGGTGGAAGAAATATAGCTAATAAAGTAAAGAAATTTGACATAAGTTGAGCTGCTAAATTACTTTCATTTTGAAATAAATGGCTTTTTTTCTGTAGTTATAGTTTCCCAAATTCCCTGAGGTATTCCTACAACCAAATAAAATTGAATACATTTTATTGAGAAATATATTAAGGCAATTATTGCGAATACTGAATAAAAACTAAAATGATTTAATTTTATTTCTTTTTTTCTCCATTTATTCCTCCAGTCTTTAAAAAGTTAATAGTTCTTACAATACGAAAAACCAAAAATTTTTTTATAAGAATAAGTAGCTATAGTTTCACTTCTACTGATGATAAGAGAACTTTTTAGCACTATAAGCTCCTGAACCACCTTTTAACTTTTTATCATATATTCATCTTCAAAATTTTTTTAAATCTATCTCTTTCTTTTTCCATTTTTTTACCTCATTAAGAATATATTTTTTTCTTTTTTTCTAAAAAAATGATTTGATTCTTCTCAAAAACTCTTCTCGCTTCATTTTTTTCTCCATACTATAAGCAAAATTTAAATTTTCACCTTCAAAAAAACTAAAACTTATAACATAAGATGGCTTATCTTCCAATTTATCTTTAAATAAAATTTTTCTTAATAGAAGTTTATGATATTCTATTATTTCAATTTCTTTTATATTCTCAACTAAAAAAATATTTTTTTATAACATAGTTCAAAAATTTTTTTAAAAATAACTACTTGAGAAAGCTAATTCTTTAAAAATTTATAGAAATTCTTTCATACTTATATTCTCTGCACATAAAATTATAAAAATAAAAAAAGACAAAGTGAATTGTAAAAGAGTGGAATAAAAAAAGAAAAAAAGGATTATTATATAAAAAAACTGAATAAACTAAAATTATTATACAAAAAGATATAATAGAGTTTTTTTCTTAACTCATGTTTACAATTTTTAGTTATTTCTAAACTGTCTATTTTTTTCTTTGATTTCTATTTCCATAATCTATTTTCTCCTTATCCATGAGGTAAGCCACGTAATGCAAACATCATTATTGTAAAAAAATGGAAGTATTAAAAAAATAAAATCCCTAATACCATATATTTCCCATAGAAACCTTTTCTCTTAAAAAAATCAGTGAGAAGAAATTAGTCAATATAAATAAAAATATCTATTCCTAGAATAATAAGATTTGATGAAAGTAGTGTCTCATCTTCATTATAACTATCAAAAAAATAGATAAAATTTACTATCAATAGTACAGTGTAGATAGTATATTTTCTCTTTTTTTGATTCAATTTTTTTGTACTCCTGTGTGTTCATTTATAAATGATGAAAGTAATAATATCAATAATATTATAGAAATATTAGTTAAAAATTAATTCTAGCATTTATTATCCTCCTTTAAAAAGAAAAATTATATTACACTCAACTTCAAACCAAGGTCCTTCTTCATCTTCACCTTCGATTATATCAAAACTTATTTGACAATCTTCTAAGTTTAGAATGTATGAGTTAGCTTCTTCATCTTTTGAAAAAAAGTCATCTTCTTATATTTTGTATTTTTCAATTCTATCCTTAATATCTTCTCTTTGAGTAACAAGTTCAACTAAGTCTTCTTCTAAATCAAAACCTAAATTTATAAAGTTTTTCATTAATAGTCTTTAATTTTTAATAATTTTTTTCTTCTAACATATTTTCCTCCAAAGTTTTATATAATTATTAAATTGTTCTAACAATACGAAATCCAGTATTCAATACCACATAAGCAGCGGTTTCAAAAAAATCCTATAAAAAGTAGCACAACTTTCAGCTGAATGAAGCCATGAACCTCCTCTAATTCTTCTATATGCACTGGAAGGGTCAAAATTAAAATGTAATGATTTTATATTTTCCATTTCTTCTGTGTCATAACACCATTCCCATATATTACCACTACAATCAAAAAAAGTCCTAATTGATTTGACTTCTTTAATCCTACATTTTGTATAAGATAATTAGAATTCTCAGCATACCATGCAACTTCATCTATATCATTACTTCCTGAATAATTATAGTCAAAAGTTCCTTGTTCTATAGCAACTTGTCCACCTCTTGCAAACCATTCCCATTCAATTTCAGTAGCTAATCTAAAAACCTTCTGTACTTTTTAAAGTTTGCCATTTTTAGGATCAACAGTTTTAATAGTTTTTTTCCTTTTAATTCTCTTATTGCTAATATTCCTTGCTTACTTTTTACTTAGATCGTAGACAGGTTCTAAAACCATATTTTTCACTTAACTTGTTACAAAAATTCTAATGCTTTCCACCAAGTGATATTCTCAGCAGGTTCATTATTTCTCTCAGTTTCTAAAAGAAATCTCTCCCATTATATCCAACCACATCTTTTTTTGTTACAGGATATTTACATACTTCTATATCGAATACTATTTTTTTCTATCTCTTCAAAAAGAAGGTTTATATATTCCACCCTTTAACTTTTTACCATGTATTTATCTTTAAAAATTTTTGTAGTTCCATTTTATCAATTCCTTCTATAATTTTAGTATATTATAAAAAAATTGGGTTACAATTTGCAACCCAATATTATATTATTTTTTTATTAGTATTTAGCATTATCATTGCATAAATAGAAACCACAAACTGTACTTAATGGTGTCATTGCAAAAGGCAGGACTCAATTTTTGCTCCTGTTCTTTCACCATCAATTAAATCAAAGACAACTTTTTTTCAATGAGTGGTCTGGTAAAATTGGATAACCAACAGCTGGTCTTAAGAATGTTGGAACGATATCTTCAGATACTCTTGTTTCCATATATTCAGAAGCCGTTTCTGCTATAGCATTACAAAGTAAAGTTTCAAGTAAACCTAAATACTTATCATCTTTAAAGATTTTTACTTCCAACTGAAATAACAAAACCTCCAACATAATCTTCTTTTTCTATATATTGAGCAAGATTAGGCGAAACTTCAAAAGTCATTCCTTCCATTTCTAAGAAAGTTTCAGTCTTCTTACATCTAAAAATATCCATAAGTTGCTCTAAATTCAACTTTTTTTCTTCTATCAATTTTTTTCATATATTTTCTTTAAGTCATTTAAAGTCTTTTTCTTCTTCAGGAGTATTTTTTTAACTCTTAAAGCATATAGAGCAATATCCCATTTTAAAGTATCTTTAAATATTTCAACAGGTAGAGATAGGAATTGTTTTCCTAAAACTTTAGGAATATAGCTAACAGTCTTTTTTTAACTTCAGGGAAAAACTTTTTTTCTCTTCAGTTTCATTATTGTTATCTATATATCTCTTAGCTATCTTACGAAGTTGATTTTGTTTTTGTTTCAATAAAAATCTTTTTCTCTTTGTTGATAAAAAGTTGAGAAACTACTGTTATAGTATCCATAGCATCTGTAACATGTAAAGAGTAATCGTAATTAGGTAAAAACCTTTAATCCTGTATGTAATTTAGAAGTTGCAGCTCCTGCAATTAGTATAGGAACTTGCATTCCAACCTTTTTGGAATAAATCTGCAACTCTTTCCATTTCTTTTAGAGAAGGACTTATAAGTCCACTTAAAGTTACGACATCTGCATTTATTTCTTTTGCTTTTTTTCAACAATTTTATCTCTTGGAACCATAACTCCTAGATCTATAACTTCATATCCATTACATTCTAAAACTGTTCCAACTATATTTTTACCTATATCGTGTACGTCTCCATCAACAGTAGCCATTAGAATTTTACCTTTTGATGAAGTCTTGTCAACTTTATCTAGGTATGGAGTTAAAATATCAACACAATTATTCATAACAGAAGCTGAACGAATAAGTTGTGGTAAATAAAGTTCTCCTTGTTCAAATAGTCTTCCTATTTCTTGCATTGCAGACATCAATATATTTTCTAAAATTTCAAGAGCTTTATATTTCTTTAATAAATCTCCTATAACTTCTTGTAAAGATTCACTTCCACCTTGAATTAAAGCTTTTCTAATTTTATCTTCAGGTGTTTCAGCAAAAATTTGAGCTTCTTCTTTTCTTTTAATTAAATTTAAAGAAAGTAGAGCTTCCATATCAGTACTTTCACCAAATATGAAAGATTTAATCTTTTCTCTTTCATCATCTGTCCATTGAGGTGCTTTTTCTTTTGGATTTAAGATAGCAAAATTAAATCCTCTAGGTACAGCTTCTTCTAAGAAAATATGGTGGAATGCTGCTCTTAATACATTATTTCCTCTAAAAGCAAATGATAGGTTACTTAATCCACCAACAACTCCACAACCTTTTAAATTTTCATGAATATAATCGATAGTTTTAATAAACTCTCTTGCATGGTAACGGTCAGCTTCTTGTCCTGTTCCAACACTTAGAATATTAGGGTCAAATACTATATCAGAGTTTTTAACTCCTATACTCTTTAGTAAATCATAAGCTCTTTGACATATTTCAATTTTTTTCTTTCAGCACTGACACCTTGTCCTTTTTCATCAAAAAGCCATTACTATTATTGAGGCTCCAAACTTTCTAATAATTTTAGCTTTTCTTAAGAATTCTTCAGTACCTTCTTTTTAAACTGATAGAGTTTACAATTGCTTTACCAGAAGTATTTTTTTAAGTCCTTCTTCAATAACAGCAAAAATCAGATGAATCAATCATTATAGGGACTTTTTGCTATAAAACTGTCATTTTGTAAAACTCTTAAAAAGTTTTTCATTTCCTCAACAGAATCTAAAATCCCATCATCAACGTTTATATCTAAAACTTTTGCTCCTGCATCTATTTGTTGTCTTGCAACTTCAAGAGCTTTTAAATAGTTATGTTCCTCTATCATTGTTCTAAATAATTTTTGAACCTGATATATTATTTCTTTCACCAACACAAGTGAACTTATCATTAAAGTTATATATTTCATTTCCAGATAGACAAGTTTCTAATAAATTTTCTTCAGGTAAAACCCTTGGTTTCTGATCTTTTACTAATTCAGCTATTGCTCTTATATGGTCATAGTTTGTTCCACAACAACCACCTAAAAATATTTATAGCTTGATTTTCTATAAGAGGTAGAAGATCATCTCTCATTTTTTTGTGCAGTTTCAACATAATCTCCATTTTGATTAGGTAGACCTGCATTAGCATGTAATGATACAAATTTTGTTGTTAATTCTTTTATTTTTTTAAAAATAAGAGGTACTAAATCTTTAGCTCCAAAATGAACAGTTAAATCCAAATGAAGTTACAGAATCTCTATCTAAAGCAACAATTAAAGATTCCATACTTTTGTCCTGTTAATAATTTTCCTTGTCTATTTACAGTAGCTGAAATTGAAATTGGTAATTTTACATTCTTTTCTTCAAAAACTTCTTCTGTTGCAAGTAAGGCTGCTTTTTGCAGTTAAACCATCGAAGATAGTTTCTAGTAAGATTCCATCTATTCCACCATCTATAAGTCCTGCAACTTGAACTTTTTATAACTTCTTTTCATTTCATCAAAAGCTTACTGCCCTTTTTTAAAAGGTACATCTCCTACAGGAAAAGATAAACTTTTATTTGTAGGTCCAATAGAACCAAAAAAACATAAACTTTCTTTCCACTTTGTTTAACTGCATCTCTTGCAATTTCTGCAGATTTTTTTGCTAAGTCATAAACTTTATCTTCTAAATGATAATCTTTTTAGTGAAATAGCATTACAGTTAAAACTATTAGTTTCAATTATATCTGCTCCAGCTTCTATGTATTTTTTTATGTACTTCAAAAAATTATATCAGGTCTAGTTTCATTTAATATTTCATAACAACCTTTTTGCTCCATTAAAAATCTTCAGGAGTTAATTCATATTTTTTTGTAAAACTGTACCCATTGCCCCATCTAAAAACTAATATTCTTTCTCTTAGCTCTTTTTCAAACTCAAACATATTTTCCTCATTTCTAATAAATTAAGAAAAATAGTTCATTACTGAGTAGATTTCTTAACGATAAAAAAATTAAGAATTCGCTGTAAATTCGACAAACTTGCCAACAAGTTGGCTTCAGACACGTCGACATTTACTCGGCTCATTCTATTTAATTTTTATCTAAAATCTACATTCGTAATTCACTCATTTTCTTAACAGCACATTAAATTTATTTTCTTATAATTCCTGTTGCATCTATTATTTTTTTAGCAGTTTCTGGTCTATTCATTGTGTATAAATGTATACCATTGATATCAGAAGCAACTAAATCAACCACTTGTTCTATTGCATAAGCAAGCCCAGCTTCTTTTAATGCTGAAGGGTTATCTTCGTATTTTTTTCTAAAAATCTTTAAGAATTTTTTTAGGTATAGTACAAAAAAACATAAAGAAGTTATTTTTCTTTATTTGCTTAGCATTAGTTACTGGCATAATTCCTGCAACTAGTGGAACATTAATTTGTAATTTTTTTCTAATTTATCTCTAAATGAATAAAAGAATTCATTATCTAAGAAAAATTTGTGAAATTAAAAAAATCTACCCCTTGCATTAACTTTTTTTCTTTTAAATGGAATAAATCTAATAGATCATTAGTTTCTCTATGTCCTTCAACATAGTATGCAGCACCTATTGAAAAATTTATCACCTTTCTTTTCATGTATATAGTTTATTAAATCTCTAGCATAACTAAAATCTCCTACTTCTAATTCTCTATCAACAGGATAGTCTCCTCTTAAAAGCAAGAATATTTTCAATATTATGTTTTTCTAAATCTTCTAATACTCTATCTATTTCTTCTTTTTTAGCTCCAATACAAGTTAAGTGAGCAACTGATTCTACTCCATTTTTGATTTTTTTATTCTATCTCATATCTCAACAGTTCTTCCTTTAGTATTTCCTCCTGCTCCATAAGTAACACTTATATAATCAGGTTTTTCTAAAGATAATACATCTAAACAATTATAAACTCGATCTAAAACCAACCTTATCATTAGGGTGGAAATACCTCAAATGATGTAGTTAAACTTTTTCCCTTTATAAATATCTGCATATCTTCATAATTCTCCTTTCTTATCAAAAAAATCCTAAGCTTTTTTTAGCTTAGGAAGTCTTTTTATCTTAGCTATGTCTCTTCCATCGCTCAGGCATTAGCACCACACTTTTTGTAGGTTGCTGAGATTTCTTAGGGCCTGTCCCTCCATCTCTTTTATGGTTTTTTTATTAGTACTTATTTTATACTATTTTTGTCAACTTGTCAATAACTATACAAAAACTTTTTATTTTGCCATTTTTTTACTTTTTCCATCTAAAGTACATTGCAAGTCCTCTAATCCATTCATCCATTGCATTTGCTATCCATATTCCAACTAGTCCCCATCCAAGAGAAATTCCAAATAGATATGAAAAATAGAACTGCAATTAAGAATACAAAAACTTATAGACATAAACATTGGGAACTTAATATCACCAGCAGCATGAAGTGAGTTTATTATAACAATATTGAATACTCTACCCATTTCTAATAGAATCATTAAAGGGAATATTTTAAGAGAAGCTTGTAAAATATCTGGATTAGTTGTAAAAATACTCATAATTGGCTTTCTGAAAAACACAGACTATAGAAGTTGAGATAAAAGCAAAAAAATAAAAGCAATTTTTACACTCTTTAAACATTTAGTATATACTTTATCAACTTCACCTGCTCCAACAAGATGTCCAACTTGTATAGCAGTGGCTTGTCCCAATGCAATAGACAAGGTCATAATAAAGCTAGCTATTAACATTAAATATGTACGAGAAGTTATAATAGTTGTACCCATAGTATTTACCATTGCTACTATCATAAGTTGTCCTACATTCCAAGAAAGATTTTTCGCCAGCAGTTGGTAAACCTATTGATAAAAATATTTTTTTTACTATATTAAAAGGAAAGGTTTTATATATTTCTTTTTAAAAAGTAAAGTTACAATATTTACACATCATATAGAAAGCAACAACACAACCTATTCCTCTTGAAATAACAGTTGATATACCAACTCCTGTTGGTCCTAAAACAGGCATTCCTAACCAACCAAAAATAAAGAAAGCATTACCTATGATATTTAAAAATATTTACTCCTACATTAATAATAAGAGTTTCTGTTGGTCTACCATGACTTTTAAGTATAGCTCCACAAGATAAGATTATACCTTGAAATATACAAAGTCCTCCAACCATTTGAAAAATAATATTTTCCTATACTAACTAATTCAGATGGAAGATTCATTCTTTGAAGTAAACTTTTCCAAAAAGAATAAATAAATTCCTCCTAAAATTAAACCTAATAGAATATTAAGAACAAGAGAAACACTTATAACCTGTTTGACTCTCTTGTAATCCTTTTGCACCTAAAAAAACTGAGCTGTCAGTATAGAAGTCGCCATATTAATAAAAACTAAATATAACGTTTTGAATATTTAGTAATTGAGTTATTCCACCTATTGCTCCTACTGCTTTCATCACTATAATAACCAAGCATAATGGTGTCAATATTACCAACAATTGTTACTAATAACAATTCTAAAAAAATATTGGCATCGTTAAGGCGAACAATGTTTTTTTCTTCCAACATTACTACTATTGTTCATCTAAAAGATCCTCCTAAAAAAATAAAAATAATAAACGCTATTCTATAACATTTTTTTAAAAATTGTCTAGTGAATTGTTCTAACAATACGAAATCCTATATCAACATCTTCAAATATTGCATTTTCAGTAGTACAAAAAAATATTGGCATAATTCTAAATTGCTAATCCAAGCTCCACCTTTTTAATTTTTCTATACACAATACCATCTTCTATACTTTCATCATCTGGCATATCATAGCACCATTCCCAAACATTTCCACTACAATCATAAAGTCCTAACTGATTAGCTTCTTTCAAGCCTACATTTTTGAGTTCTTCCTTCTTTATTCTTAGCACCTGAATTTTCATAATACCAAGCTACTTCATCTATATTGTTGCTTCCTGAATATTTGTAATCAAATGTTCCTTCGTCAATAGCTTTTTGCCCTCCCTTGCAAACCATTCCCATTCAGCTTCTGTTGGTAATCTAAAACCCTCTGTCTTTTTAAAAATCTGATTTATCTTCTTCAACTATTTCTCCATCTAAGTGAATTATTTTTTTAAAAATTCCTTTTTCTTCTTGACTTAAATCATAGACTGGTTTTAAATTATATTTTTCACTTAGTTTATTACAAAAATTTTAGTACTTCCCACCAGTTAACAATTTCTACTGGTTTATTAACTCCTTTAAATCCTGATGGATTATATCCCATTATATTTTTCCCACATAGATTGTGTAACTGGATATTTACATACTTCTAAATTAAAAAAACCTTCTTTTTATATTTTTCCACCTCTAACAAAAAAATCATATATTCCTTTTTGAAAAATCTTCTAATTTTTTTCATTCTTATTAATCCTTCTATATAAAAAAACTGTTGCAATTTACTTGCAACAAGTTCTCTTATCTTTGCATTTCTATTATAAATTTTAATTCTAGCAGAAGAAAAAAATTAATTCTATAATATTTTTTTAAAAAAGTCTAGTAGAAACTTTATAAGTGTGTAATATATTTCACAAATTTGTGAAATAGCTAGCAAAAATATGAAAAATTGTATTATTTATTAAATAAATATCTCTATTAATTATGTGTATATATTTTATTTTTTTCTAAAATATTTTTTTCAAATTGTAAAAAAATAGTACACTTGTATTTTTAAAAGTATTGGAGGTAAAAATGCTAAAGAAACAGCATTTTGAAATATTAAAAAAATCATTGAAAATGAAAGAAAATTATCAAAAAGTAGCAGAACTTCTAAATTTAACTGAAAGAAGTGTTCGTTATAAAAATTGATGAAATCAATGAAGAGTTAGGTTCAAAGAAAAATTGAAATAAAAAGAGAATTTTTTCTTCAGTGACTGAAAAATGATATGGATAAGCTTTTTTTGAAAAATATTGAAGAGAGTAATTATATCTATAGTCAAAAAGAAAGAGAAGAATTAATAATACTCTATACTTTTAATGAAAAAGATAACTTTTTATTAAAAAGAATTAGCAGATAAATTAAGTACAAGTAAATCTACTATAAGAAATGATTTGAAAAAAATTTAAAGAAGATATTGTTAGAATATAATATTAAACTACTTCAAGATGATAAGTTGAAATATTATTTTGACTATTCTGAAGAAGATTATAGGTATTTTATAGCTGTTTATCTTTACAAGTATGTAAGTTTTGATAAAAAAAGTATGACAAAATATTTTTACTGAATCTTAGTTATTTTTAGAAAGATAATATACAAGGAAATTAAAGAAGAATATATAAATGAAATAGATTCTATTTCTAAAAAGAATTAAAAAAAGCTGAACTTGATTTTATGGATGAAACATTAAATATTTTAGTTATTTTAATGCTTATTTCAAAAGAGAAGAAAAAAATTCAAATTTAATTCTTGATAATATAGAGATTTTAGAAAAAAAGAGAAGAGTACACTCAACTAAAGAAAAAAATTTTTTTCAGACTTTAGTAATACTAACCTACTTTTTTTACAGATTATTTATTTAAAAATTAGTAGAGATGAAAAAAAGATGTTTTTTTATAAAATTTAGAAATTGGTTAGATATCACTGTAGCTGTTATAAAAAAATAGTAAGAGCTTTCGAAATAGAAAGTAAGACTAATTTAAAAAAATGTGGATGTCTTTTTTTAGATGAGATATTTTTACTATATAAAAGCCTTTTAATTTTTTTAGAACTAAGAGAAAAATAAAAACTTAAAAAAATTCTATACTAAGAGATGTAGAGAATTTATATCCATTGATATTTAATTTTTTTGAAAAAGAATTTCTATTATTTGGAGGATATTATAGAAGAAAAAGTTTCTGAAGAAGAGATTGCATATTTAGTACCTTTTTTTCATCAAAAGCTCTGCAAAAATAATAATAAAATGAATAAAAAGGCTGTCTTAGTAACCACTTATAAAGAAAATATAGCACTCTTCTTAAAAAGAAGATATAGAAACTGAATTTTTTTGGTTGATATAGATAAGATACTTACTTTGAAAAAAACTTTGAGCAAATAAAAGATCAGTTAAATGACTATGATTATATTCTTACAACATTCAATGTAGAAGAAGATTTTTATGAAAGAAATTAAACTAGCTAAAGTCATAGAGTTAAATCCTATATTAACAGAAAAGGATATAAAGAAACTTGAAGATTCAGGTCTTATAAAAAAATAAAAAAATAAAGATGACTAATTTATTAAAAAGTAATTTTAGAAAAATTCATCAGAAGTTAATGTGAAAAAAATCTTATACATAGTTTAGATGAGGCATTTCCTGAAAAAAATTTATAATGATATTGACAGAAATAAATTTTTCCATAGCTAATTTTTTTGAAAGAAGAAAATATTTTTTTAGAATGAATTTAGATTCTTTTGAAAAAAATATTAAATAAATTTTTTTAGCTTATCTTTCTTGCAAAAAAATGATATTAATGATATTATAAATAAAGTATTAAATAATAATTTTTTTACACATATTTAGGGGCTTAAAAACAGCAATAATTTTTTTCATAAATTTAATACTGAAAACAAGCAAGATGGTATAATAATTGCAGTAAATGAAAAAAGAAATATACATAAATTCTCAAAAAAATTAATACAATTATATTAATAAATTCAACTTGTGAAATAAAAATTTAGAGGAATTATTTATAATTTTGTGAAGTTATTTTTTTGAAAAATAATAACTTTAGTTTTAATGAACAAACAGATATCTATAATTTTTAATAACTATGGATAATTAAATTTATTAGTGAATTATGTGCATAGCTTGGATTTCCAAGTGAACACATTTATATAAAAATGAGTGTGATTCATTCATTCATTAACATCTAAAAATAAAAAAATAAAGGGGGATAGTTATGTGGACATCTGATACTATGACTTTGTCAGAAAGTATTATAACTTTCTTGATAGGATTCTCAATAGTTTTTGCTGCCTTGATAGCATTAGCACTATTCATTATCATATCATCTAAAGTTATAAATGCTCTAGTCAAAGAGGAAGAAGTAGTAGCACCAAAGCCTGTTGCTAATGTTTCAAATAACAACGCAAACACAGCTAGTGCTAAAGCGGTTGCTGAAAAAAAGACAACCAAGAAGCTGAAAAATTTAGCGGTTATAATCTCAGCTATCAGTGAAGAACTGAGAGAACCTGTTGAGAATTTCACTATCGTTAGTGTAACAGAAATTTAAAAAAATTAAAAAAATTTAAGGAATTAGGAAAGGAGAAAAAAATGAAATACGTAGTAACAGTAAATGGTAAAAAAATTTGAGGTTGAAGTTGAAAAAAAGTTGGAGGAGCAGGAAAAATCATTATCTCGTCAACCTGCAGAAAGAAGAGAAGCAGTAAAAATCAGAACCAGTTGTAGAAACTAAAAGCAGCTGTAGCTCCAGCTCCAGTTGAAGCAACTCCAGCAGCAACTACTACTGGTGGAACTACAATAACAAGTCCAATGCCTGGAACAATTTTAGATGTTAAAAGTAAATGTAGGAGATAAAGTTAAATTTGGACAAACTCTTGCAATACTAGAAGCAATGAAAATGGAAAATGATATTCCAGCAACAGGAGATGGAGAAGTTGCTGAAATAAGAGTTAAAAAAAGGAGACGCAGTAGAAACTGATGCAGTTTTTAATAGTTTTAAAAATAAGGAGAGGATATTAAATGAATTTTTTTAATGTAATAGCAGAACTATTAGAGGCGTCAGGTTTTGCAGCACTTACTTAGCAGAATATAGCAATGATATTAGTATCGTTTGTTTTTGTTCTACCTAGCTATTGTTAAGAAATTTGAACCTTTATTATTACTGCCTATATCTTTTTGGTATGTTTTTAGTAAACTTACCATTAGCAGGTTTGATGGATGAAGGTGGAATCATTTATCTAATGTCTTATGGAGTAAAAAGTAACCTATTCCCTTGTTTAGTATTTATGGGAGTTGGAGCAATGACAGACTTCTCTCCTTTAATAGCAAATCCTATTAGTTTACTATTAGGAGCAGCAGCTCAATTAGGTATATATGTAGCATTTATATTTGCAACTCAAATAGGATTTACTCCAGCTGAAGCAGCAGCAATAGGAATAATTGGTGGAGCAGATGGACCAACATCTATATATATTGCAAATAACTTGGCACCACATTTACTAGCTCCAATAGCAGTTGCAGCTTATTCATATATGGCTTTGATACCATTAATTCAACCGCCTATTATGAAAGCTCTTACAACTAAAAAAGAAAGAGCAGTAAAAATGGGACAATTAAGAAAAGTTTCTAAAACTGAAAAAGTTGTTTTCCCAATAGCAGTTGTTTTATTCTGTTCATTATTATTACCATCAGTTGCTCCATTACTTGGATTATTAATGATGGGTAACTTATTTAAAGAATCAGGAGTTGTTCAAAGATTATCTGATACAGCTCAAAATGCGATGATTAACATAATAACAATTATGTTAGGTCTAAGTGTTGGAGCTAAAGCAGATGGGTCAACTTTCCTAGACGTAAGTACATTAAAGATAATAGCAATGGGACTTGCAGCTTTCTGTTTCTCAACAGCAGGAGGAGTTCTTTTAGGAAAAGTTCTTTATTATGTTACTGGTGGAAAAAAATCAATCCACTTATAGGATCAGCAGGAGTTTCTGCAGTTCCTATGGCAGCACGTGTGTCTCAAACAGTTGGTGCTAAAGAAAACCCAACTAACTTCTTATTAATGCACGCAATGGGACCTAATGTTGCAGGAGTTATAGGGATCAGCAGTTGCAGCTGGTTTCTTTTATGATGATATTTAAAAGGAACTATGTAATAAATAAAAATTTGTTAGTAACAATATTTAAAAATCATATAAAAAAATAGTCATAAGGTTGGGCTTAGGGCTCAATCTTATACTATTTATAAAAATTTAGGAGGGATTTTTTTGTGAGCAAGGTAATGTCTTTACACGATGCAATAGCAAAAATATGTTGAATCTGGAGATAGTTTATGTTTTGGAGGATTCACAACAAACAGAAAAGCCTTATGCGGCTGTTTACGAAATTATTAGACAAGGACAAACTGATTTTTATTGGATATTCTGGTCCAGCAGGAGGAGATTGGGATATGTTAATAGGATGTGGAAGAATAAAAGCTTTCATAAACTGTTACATAGCTAACTCAGGATATACAAATGTTTGTAGAAGATTCAGAGATGCAGTAGAAAAAGAAACATAATTTATTATTAGAAGATTATTCTCAAGACGTTATTATGTTAATGTTACATGCTTCTTCATTAGGATTACCATATTTACCAGTAAAATTAATGGAAGGTAGTGACTTAGAATATAAATGGGGAATAAGTGCAGAAATCAGAAAGACAATTCCTAAATTGCCTGATAAAAAAATTAGAAAGAATTCCAAATCCTTTTCAAAGAAGGAGAAGATGTAATAGCAGTTCCAGTTCCAAGACTAGATACAGCTATAATTTCTGTTCAAAAAGCTTCTATTAACGGAACTTGTTCAATAGAAGGAGATGAATTCCATGATATAGATATAGCTATCGTTGCAAGAAAAAGTTATAGTTATAGCTGAAGAAATAGTAACAGAAGAAGAAATCAGAAAAGATCCTTCTAAGAACTCTGTACCTGAATTTTGTGTTGACGCAGTAGTTCATGCACCTTATGGATGTCACCCATCACAATTATATAACTATTATGATTATGACCCAGCATTCTACAAAAATGTATGATTCTGTAACTAAAACTGATGAAGATTTTTGAAAAAAATTCATACAAGAATGGGTTATAGATGTTAAAAGATCATGATGGATACTTAGCTAAATTAGGTTTACCAAGAGTAAGTAAATTAAGAGTAGTTCCAGGATTCCAATATGCTGCAAAAATTAGTTAAGGATGGTGAATAATAATGGCAAAGAATTATAAAAAAATTATACAAATAAAAGAAATGCAAGCTATTACTATTACTAAAGAAATAAAAAGATGGGCAAATAGTTATAGTAGGGACAGGATTACCTTTAATAGGAGCAACTGTTGCTAAAAAAATAAATTCGCCCCTAATTGTAAACTAATAGTTGAAAGTGGATTAATGGATTGTAGTCCAATAGAAGTTCCAAGAAGTGTTGGAGACTTAAGACTTATGGGACACTGTGCTGTTCAATGGCCAAACGTAAGATTCATAGGTTTTGAAACAAATGAATACTTAAATGGTAATGATAGAATGATAGCTTTCATTGGAGGAGCTCAAATAAATCCTTATGGAGATTTAAACTCTACTATCATTGGTGATGATTATGTAAAACCAAAAAAACAAGATTTACAGGAAGTGGAGGAGCTAATGGTATAGCTACTTACTCAAATACTGTAATCATGATGCAACATGAAAAAAAGAAGATTTATTGAAAAAATTGACTATGTAACAAGCGTTGGTTGGGCAGGAGGACCAGGAGGAAGAGAAAAGTTAGGACTTCCTGGTAACAGAGGACCTTTAGCAGTTGTTACAGATAAAGGTATCTTAAGATTTGATGAAGTAACTAAGAGAATGTACTTAGCTGGATACTATCCAGGTGTAACTATAGAAGATATAGTTGAAAATACTGGATTTGAACTTGATACTTCAAGAGCAGTTCAATTAGAAGCTCCAACTGAAGAAATCATCAAAATGATAAGAGAAGATATGATCCAGGACAAGCATTTATAAAAGTTCCAGTAGAAGAATAAGAGAGGAGATAATAGATGAATTATTCAATGCCAAAAATATTTTTCAAAAATATGCCACAAGTTGGGAATTCACTAGCTAATATAGATGAAGCTAATGAAAATGCAGTAAGAGAAGTTGAAGCAACGATTGCTGAAAAGTATTGCTGCAATACAAGATGCAGGAACTCCTGATGAAAAAAATTCATGATAAAAGATCAAATGACTGCATTAGAAAAGAATAGCAGAATTAGTAGATGAAGGAACTTGGTATCCTTTAAATACTCTATATAATCCAGAAGATTTTGAAACTGGAACAGGTATAGTAAAAAGGGCTAGGAAGAATTGGAGGAAAATGGGCAGTAGTTGTTGCATCTGATAACAAGAAAAATAGTTGGAGCTTGGGTTCCAGGACAAAGCAGATAACTTATTAAGAGCATCAGACACAGCTAAATGTTTAGGAATTCCTTTAGTTTATGTACTAAATTGTAGTGGTGTTAAACTTGATGAACAAGAAAAAGTTTATGCAAATAGAAGAGGAGGAGGAACTCCATTCTTCCGTAATGCAGAATTACAACAATTAGGTATTCCAGTAATAGTTGGAATTTATGGAACAAACCCAGCAGGTGGAGGATACCACAGTATCAGTCCTACAATATTAATAGCTCACAAAGATGCTAACATGGCAGTTGGAGGAGCAGGAATTGTTGGAGGAATGAATCCTAAAGGATATATTGACATGGAAGGAGCTATTCAAATAGCTGAAGCTACAATGGCAGCTAAACAAGTTGAAGTTCCAGGAACTATCCATGTTCACTATGACAAAACAGGTTTCTTCAGAGAAGTTTATGATGATGAAATTGGAGTTATAGATGGTATTAAAAAATATATGGATTACTTACCAGCTTATGATTTAGAATTCTTCAGAGTCGATGAACCAACTGAACCAGCTTTTAGATCCAAATGATTTATATTCAATACTTCCAATGAATCAAAAGAAAATCTATAATATCTATGATATAATAGGACGTTTATTTGATAACAGTGAATTTTCTGAATATAAAAAAGGATATGGACCAGAAGTTGTAACAGGACTTGCAAAAGTTGATGGATTATTAGTAGGAGTTGTTGCAAATGCACAAGGACTTTTAATGAACTATCCTGAATACAGAGAAAAAGCAGTTGGTATTGGTGGAAAAACTATATCGTCAAGGACTTATCAAAAATGAGTGAATTTGTGACTCTTTGCTCAAGAGATAGATTACCAATAGTTTGGTTACAAGATACAAGTGGAATAGATGTAGGAAACCCTGCTGAAGAAGCAGAATTATTAGGATTAGGACAATCTCTAATCTACTCTATAGAAAACTCACATGTACCTCAAATAGAAATTACTTTAAGAAAAGGTTCAGCTGCAGCTCACTATGTACTAGGTGGACCACAAGGTAATAACACAAATGCTTTCTCTTTAGGAACAGCTGCTACTGAAGTATATGTAATGAATGGTGAAACAGCAGCTTCTGCAATGTATTCAAGAAGACTTGCTAAAGATCACAAAGCTGGAAAAAGATTTACAACCTACAATTGATAAAATGAATCAATTGATAAATGAATACACAGCTAAATCAAGACCTGCATATTGTGCTAAAACAGGTATGGTTGATGAAATAGTACCTCTATATGATTTAAGAGGATATATATCTGCGTTTGCTAATGCAGTATATCAAAAATCCTAAATCAATTTGTGCTTTCCATCAAATGATTTTTACCTAGAGCTATAAGAGAATTTGAAACTTATACAAAAAAATAAAAAAATATAATATAAAACTTACCCTATCCATTGATTTTTTTGTCAATGGATAGAGTTGTAAGTTGATATTAGAATTCTAACTAAAAATATTTATATGTATGATTGTTAAATAATTAGAAAGAGGAAAAAATGGAAGAATTAAAAAGTATTAAAATTAGATATGTTTACAACATTAATGTTGTCAGTATTAGCAATTTACTTTTGGTGAATTTTTAAGAAAAATATTTCCAGTTTTAAAAAAATATTGTTTACCAGCATCTGTTGTTGGAGGAACAGTATTTGCATTATTATCACTACTACTATTCAAAAATGGGAATAGTTCAATTAGACTTTGACTATAAGGCAGTAAACCAACTATTCTATTCTATATTCTTTTGCAGCAAGTGGAGCCGCAGCTAGTATGGCACTTTTGAAAAAAAGGTGGAAAAACTTGTTGTAATATTTGCAATTTTGGCAGCAGTTTTAGTAGCTTTCCAAAAATGCAGTAGCATTAGCAGTTGGTAAGTTTATGAATATAGATCCATTAATTTCAATGATGACTGGAAGCATACCTATGACAGGTGGACATGGGAATGCAGCGTCATTTTGCACCAATAGCAGTTGATGCGGGAGCACCAGCAGCTATGGAAGTTGCAATAGCAGCAGCTACATTTGGATTAATTTCAGGTTGTATGCTTGGAGGACCTTTTGGAAACTTCTTAGTAAAAAAAGATTTAAATTAGATGAAAAAAATCAACTGAAAAAAAGAAGTAATGAATGAAATAGATGCTGAAGGAGAATCAGGAAATCTATTAGTTGATAAAACCAAATATTATTCAAGCTGTATTTTTTTAATGTGTATAGCTATAGGAATAGGAAAAAAATTATAGAACTAGCTTTTAAAAATCTGTACAAGATAGTACTGGGTGGAAAGTTGCATTACCAATACATGTATGTTGTATGTTTTGCAGGAATTGTAATAAGATTAATTTACGACAGAAAAACAAGGTAATCATGAAGTTCTATATGAATCAATTGATATAGTTGGAGAATTTTTCATTAGCATTATTTGTTTCTATGTCAATTATAACTATGAAATTATGGCAATTATCTGGATTAGGATTAGCACTAGTAGCATTATTAATAGCACAAGTTATATTAATTGTAATATTCTGTTATTTCTTAACATTTAAAACTATTAGGAAAGAACTATGATGCAGCAGTTATGGCAGTTGGACATATGGGATTTGGATTAGGAGCTGTTCCAGTATCAATGACTACAATGCAAGCTGTTTGTAAAAAAATATAGATATTCTAAGTTAGCATTCTTTGTAGTTCCAGTAATTGGAGGATTTATCAGTAACCTTACAAATGCAATGATTATAACTAAATTTTTTTAAATTTTTGCTAAAGATTTACACGCTGTATGGATAGGATAGATTAATTTATTTTTAAGGAAAGGATAAATATATGAGTATATTTACGATGGGAATAGATGTTGGTTCAACAGCATCTAAATGTATAATATTGAAAGATGGTAAAGAAATTGTAGCAAAAGCTGTTATATCAGTAGGGACAGGAACGAGTGGACCAGCTAGAGCCATGAAAGAGGCTTTAGAGCAAATTGGTTTAAGTTCTGTAAGTGAATTACAAGGGGCTGTTGCAACTGGTTATGGAAGAAACTCTTTAGCAGAAGTTCCAGCTCAAATGTCTGAATTATCTTGCCATGCAAAGGGAGCATATTTTCTATTTCCAAATGTTCACTCAATTATTGATATCGGAGGACAAGATTCAAAAAGCATTAAAAATTGGAGACAATGGAATGCTTGAAAACTTTGTTATGAACGATAAATGTGCTGCAGGAACAGGAAGATTCTTAGATGTAATTGCAAAGGTCTTGGAAGTAAATCTAGAGGATCTAGAAAAATTAGATGAGAAATCAACTGTGGATGTAGCAATAAGTTCAACTTGTACTGTATTTGCAGAATCTGAAGTAATATCACAACTTGCTAAAGGGACAAAAAATTGAAGATATAGTAAAAGGTATCCACACTGCTATAGCTAGCCGTGTTGGTAGTTTAGCAAAGAGAATTGGGATTAAAGATGATGTTGTTATGACTGGTGGAGTAGCACTTAACAAAGGTATGGTTAGAGCTTTAGAAAGAAATCTAGGTTTCAAACTTCATACTAATGAATATTGTCAATTAAATGGGGCAATAGGTGCTGCATTGTTTGCTTACCAAAAAAATATACAATGACACATCAATAAAAATTAAAACTTTGGTATTAACTTCATAGAAAATGGTTTGTTACAGAAATGTAACTTACCTGTTTTCTATAAATTATTATAGACAAATAAAAATGTACTTAGAAATGAATAGGAGGAAATGAAATGGGAAAAAAATGGAAAAAAATTACCTAATAAAAACACCTAGACCGATAGAAGGGCATAAACCTGCTGTTGCTATCTTAAGAGGTGTGGTTGATAAAGTTTATGCAAATGCATGGGAAGCAAAAAAAGAGGAGAGTTAGTTGGATGGAGTTCATCTAAGTTTCCAATCGAATTGGCTAAAAGCTTTTGACTTAAATGTTGTATATCCTGAAAACCATGCTGCATCAGCAGCAGCTAAAAAAAGATGGATTAAGACTATGTCAAGTTGCAGAAGATATGGGATATGACAATGATATTTGTGGATATGCTAGAATCAGTTTAGCATATGTTGCAGGAGAACCAACAGATGCAAGAAGAATGCCACAACCAGACTTCTTACTATGTTGTAACAACATCTGTAACATGATGACTAAATGGTATGAAAAATATAGCAAGAATGCACAATATTCCATTAATAATGATAGATATACCTTTCTCAAATACAGTGGATGTACCTGAAGAAAAAATTGATTACTTAGTAGGACAATTTAATCATGCTATAAAACAATTAGAAGAATTAACAGGAAAGAAATTTGATGAAAAGAAATTTGAAGATGCTTGTGCAAGAGCTAACAGAACTGCAGCTGCTTGGTTAAAATCTTGTAAATATATGGGATACAAACCATCTCCATTAAGTGGGTTTGACTTATTCAACCATATGGCAGACATTGTTGCAGCAAGATGTGATGAAGAAGCGGCTATGGGATTTGAATTACTAGCAGAAGAATTTGAACAATCTATAAAAGAAGGAACTTCAACTTGGGAATATCCAGAAGAACACAGAATTCTATTTGAAGGAATTCCTTGTTGGCCAGGATTAAAACCATTATTTGAACCTTTAAAAGATAATGGAGTAAACGTTACTGCAGTTGTTTATGCACCAGCATTTGGATTTAGATATGAAAAATGTAAGAGAAATGGCAGCAGCTACTGTAAAGCACCTTGTTCTGTATGTATAGAAACAGGAGTTGAATGGAGAGAAACTATGGCTAAAGAAAAATGGTATAAGTGGAGCACTTGTAAACTATAACCGTAGTTGTAAACCTTGGAGTGGTGCAATGCCAGAAATAGAAAGAAGATGGAAAGAAGACTTAGGAATTCCAGTTGTTCACTTTGATGGAGATCAAGCTGATGAAAGAAACTTCTCAACTGAACAATATAATACAAGAGTACAAGGTCTTGTTGAAATAATGCAAGAAAGAAAAAGAAGAAAGATTGGCAAATGGAGAAGAAGTTTATACAAACTTTGAAAAATACTAAAGAAACTGACTGGTCTAAAGAAACAATAAAAACATTAATATTAGGAGGAAGAAAGAAAGATGGCTGAAATTAAGGAATTGTTAGAACAATTTAAGTACTATGCAGAAAACCCTAGAAAGCAATTAGACAAATATCTTGCTGAAGGAAAGAAAGCAGTAGGTATATTCCCTTATTATGCACCTGAAGAAATAGTTTATGCAGGTGGAATGGTTCCATTTGGTGTATGGGGAGGACAAGGACCTATTGAAAAAAAGCAAAGGATTATTTCCCTACTTTCTATTACTCATTGGCTTTAAGATGTTTAGAAATGGCTTTAGATGGAACATTAGATGGTTTATCTGTTTCAATAATTACTACACTTGACGATACATTAAGACCATTTTCACAAAACTATAAAAGTAAGTGCAGGAAGAAAGATACCTATGGTATTCTTAAACCATGGACAACATAGAAAAAGAAGAATTTGGTAAACAATACAATGCAAGAATTTTTCAGAAATGCTAAAGAAGAATTAGAAAAAAATCTGTGATGTAAAAAAATTACTGATGAAAATTTAAAAAAATGCATTCAAAGTTTATAATGACAATAGAGAAGAAAAGAGAAGATTTATAAAAATTAGCTGCTAAACATCCACAAAGTATTAAAGCATCTGATAGATCTAATGTTTTAAAAAGTTCATACTTCATGTTAAAGGATGAACACACAGCTTTACTAAGAAAATTAAATCAAGAATTAGAAGCTATTCCTGAAGAACAATGGGATGGAGTAAGAGTTGTTACAAGTGGAGTTATCACTGACAACCCTGGACTTCTAGAAGTATTTGATAACTACAAAGTATGTGTAGTTGCAGATGATGTAGCTCATGAATCAAGAGCATTAAAGGTTGATATAGACTTATCTATAGCTGACCCAATGTTAGCACTTGCTGACCAATTTGCTCGTATGGATGAAGATCCTATTCTTTATGATCCAGATATATACAAAAAGACCTAAATATGTATTAGATTTAGTTAAAGAAAAATAATGCAGATGGTTGTCTACTATTCATGATGAACTTCAATGATACTGAAGAAATGGAATATCCATCATTAAAACAAGCGTTTGATGCTGCTAAAGTTCCATTAATTAAAATGGGATATGATCAACAAATGGTAGACTTTGGACAAGTTAAAACTCAACTTGAAACATTTAACGAATTAGTACAATTAAAGCAGATTTTAGGAGGAGAAAAAAATGGATCAAAAATATATGGGAATATGATGATTTTATTTTCAAAGGTGACGAACTAAAAGGTATGACAGCAAAAGGTAAGGACAAAGTTAAAGCTGGAGGTCAAACTGATTTAGTAATACCAGCAGTAACTCCTGATGGATTACCTCTTAAAAAAATAGCTGACAATGCTTTTTACAGAAGAGGATTAACTTCTGTAGTAATTCCTGACACAGTTGAAAGTATAGGATATGACGCTTTTTGGAGTATGTAAATTAAAAGAAGTTAAATTACCAGAAGCATTGGTAAATATAGAAGGATTTGCATTCTATAGAAATAAATTAACTAAAGTTGAATTTGGAAGCAAAGTAAGAAGAATAGAACCAAGTGCATTTGCTATGAATGAACTTTCTGAAATAGCTCTTCCTGAAACTTTAGAATATATAGGAGCATCAGCTTTCTATAAAAAAATGCTTTTTGAAACAATAACTTTCCCTAAAGCATTGACTAAAAATAGATATGTATGCTTTTTAGAAAAAAATAATATTCACAAAGTTCAAGTTGCAAATTCAGTAGATTTACATAAGTTTGCATTTGAATCTTTCACAACTGTTGAAAGAGTATAGTTTATAAAATGAAAGTACCATTGATATCTAATATCTTTGGTACTTTTTTTTATTGCTTATTTATTTAAAAAAATTCTTCTATACTTTTTATCTTTTACATAAAAAAATTCTTTTTATAGATTTTTTTCTTCAAATAGATTATAATTCTTTTTTTAACTCAGTTGTAGCTAAATTTAAAAATTTCACCTTTTCTTATATTTCTAGCTAAGCCTTCAAAAAGCTCTTTTCTAGGAAATCTATATCTTTGTAATTTGACATAACATTTCTATCATTCAACCACTTAAACATTCTGTCAAAAATCTTTTTGGAAAAAAATATTTCTATTTTTCTTCTATTGTATTCAATATTTTCTTTTCAATAAATTTTATATCTTTATTAAATAATTTATGGAAATTTTTTTGATAAGAAATGATCAATAAACATATCTGACACTATCCCTTTAAAAAAATTCCAAATTTATCTACTAATAATTCATTTAAAAAAATTTTTCTTTTCTATCTGAAATTTTTATCTATTGTTCTATGTAGTGTAATACCCTTTTTTTAAAAGCTTCTGGAAGTTCTATTCTATCAACTAAACCTTTATAATAATCTCCTGTAAAAATTAGCATAGAGAGTCTTTTTATTTGTATTTTCATCAATCTCTAGTGAAATCAATGAGTGTCCTAAAAAAATTCATAATAATCCTTTCAAAAATAATATTTTTTTATTTAATGATGTTAGCATATTAATACTTACTTTGTCAAATAAGTATAAATGAGGAACAAAAAAATATAAATACTTAAAAATTTTTTTCTAGTATATTCAATGGTTATTAGTTTTTCTTAGGGAACAAAATTATATCTTAATCCATTCCTTGAATATTTTTTTAAAAATTGTATATTATATAGACAGAACAAAAAGAAAATGAGGGGGTAAAAAAATGAAAAAGAATACTGAAATTTTAGAAATAGAAAAATATGATCTTTGTAAGAGGAGGAAAATATAAATCATTATTTCTGAATAAAGAAAGAGAAGTTTGTGATTTAGAAGTATGTAAATATCCAATTACACAGAATATGTGGATAGAAATAATTGGAAATAATCCATCTTATCATATAGGTGGAAGAAAACCAGTAGAACAAATTTCTTGGTGGGATGCACTGGAGTTTTCTAATGAAATGAGCAAAAAAATATCATTTAGAGCCTGTTTATAATATTACATATGATAATTTTGACAATCCAATATTAAAAAAATAAATCAAATTGGAGGAAAGGCAGTTGAAGTAAATAAGGCAGATTTTTAAAAAAAGACAGAAGGTTTTAGATTGCCAACAGAAATTGAATGGGAATGGTTTGCTAGAGGTGGAGAAGTTGCAAAAGAGCAAGGAAACTTTGACTATGATTATTCTGGTAGTGATAATATAGATGAAGTAGCTTGGTACTGGGGAAATTCAAAAGAAGGAACTCAAGATGTTGGAATGAAAAAAAGCAAATCAGTTAGGACTATATGATTGTAGTGGAAATGTTTGGGAATGGTGTTTTTAAGACAGGAGATCGTTATATGTTAAAAAGGAGGATCTTTCTATGATTTTAATGAATTTTTGCCTAGTTAATAATCGTGATAGAGATACAACTCCTAATAGAAAAAGAAGGAAATATTGGTTTTCGTATAGTAAGAACAAAAAAATAAGGAGTAGTCTAATGTTTAGTTTGAGAGGAAGTAGAAAGAGAAAAAAACGGAGCAAATCATTCAAAAAAATTTTTTTAAGAAGCTATGCAGAAAATGAAAAAGAGTCAAGATAAGAAAGATTTAAAAAAACTTGGCTAGTTTTTGAGTTACAAAAATGAACTGCCTAATAAGAAAGTAGAAGATATAGAGAAGATAGCTACAGAACTTATATCAGGAATAGAAATATATTATACTAAGAAAAAAAGAAGTTGAAAAAAATACCAAAGTTTAGGAATAACTAATGGGGACTATGTTGGGAATGAAATATTAGAAAAAAAGTAGCTGATGAAATAGAAGAAGCTGAAATTATAGATACAAAAGAAGTTATTGAAGATATGAAAGAAGCAAGTAATATTCTATCTAACTATAATGAAGCTATGATATATGAAACAGCTGCAATAAAAGAACCACAATTAGTTGTTAATGCTTTAAGTGCTAATTCTGTAAATAATTATGTTGACACTATAAATATTGCAATAGATAATGCTAATAAAACTTTAATGGAAAGTGTTACAACTAAAGGCAGGAACAATAAATCAAAAATCCTAATTTAGATGGCTTTTATTTTTTTGAAGAATATCATGCAGGGACTTTTAATGTAGATGCAGCTGTTAAGCAAAAAGTCTTATCATGCAGAAGCATTAAAAACCAGAACTTGGAGAAACTTATGGAAAAAAATTCTATTGATCTTGTTATAGAAGATACTGGAAAAATATGTTAAGAAATATTCAGCAAAAAGCATACAAAAATGCTAATGAAACTGCAAAAATCTTTTTATGATAAAAATAAGTGGATATAAATATAAATTTCAATCAAAAATTAGTACCAACGGACCAAACAAAAAGAAATAGTTAATTCAGTTGATAAAATAAAAATATAATAATGTAGAAAGTAAAGGAATAACTAAGACAGAGATTAAAAAAATATTCAAAGTGAATTACAAAGTGGAAATAAAAAAACAGATATATTTAGCTTTAAAAAAAGATGTCGATACTATTTCAATATCAAAACAAATAGGAAAGCAAGCTATGGTTAATGGAACAATGGGACTTGGTATAGGAATGGCTACAAACATTGGAATAAATCTTATTACTGGAAAAAGGACTTGAAGCAGAGGAAGTTATTGAAGCCGGAATAAAAAAACAGGAGCTTCTATGGGAATGGCAACAGCTGTTGCTGGTGGAATAAGAGTTGCTGTTGAGAAAAAAAGTTATTCCAACAGTATTTTCAAGGGTATTGACAAATAATACTATTGGTGCAATAGCAGCAGTTTCAATGGATATAATAGGAACAGCTTTTAAATTAGGAAGTGGAGAAATAAGTTTAGGTAAGGCTGTAAAAAGATATAGGAAAAATCAGTTGGAGCAGCCTACGGAGCAATAGTAGCATCAGGTTGGGGGTTATGCTGGAGGAATGGCAATAGCTGGAATGATAGGTTTAGGAACAATAGGAGCAGTAGGAACTATATTAGGAGTTGGAGTTGCAGTAGTTGCAGGGGCAGTATGTGCAACAGTTGGAAGCAAAGTTGCAGGAGCAATAGCAAGTGGAATAGGAGCAGTTGCAGGGAACTATTGTTGATGGAGCAGTAGGTATAGTTAAAGCTGGGAAAAGAAGTAGTAAAGAGTGTTGCTAGTGGAGTATGGAATGGAGTTAAAAGCAGTTGGAGGAGCCATTGTTGGTGGAGCTACAGCTATTGTCAAAGGAGTAGGAAGTGCAATAGGTTCAATAGCAAGTGGAATAGGAAGCGCTGTAAGTTCATTTTGTAGTGGAGTAGCAAGTTTCTTTGGATGGTAGGGAATTAAATTTACATATAAAAAAATTTAGGAGGGTAAAAAAATGGAAACAAATTTAGTTAAGTATTTAAGAGCAAGAAGACCAATAATTTGGGTAAATAATGGAGATTATAAGGAAATTGACACTATTATTAAAGAAGCGACAAAAAGAGTATGAAGATAAGTCTATATATGAGTATAGAGCTTTAGGAGCAGTTGATTTTGAAACTAAAGTAAAAAGAAGAAAGGATAACTGATTTATATAGTTTCCTAGATATATTATATTCAGAGGGAATAAAAAAAGAAACATATTTCTATTAATTAAAAAAATGTAGAGGAAGAAATGAAAGATGCTAGAAATATTGCCTACATAAAGAAGATAGCCGAAACAAGATATTCAAATTCAGACTATAATTTTACAATAATAATTGTAACTGAAACTGAAACAGTACCAAAAGAATTAGAAAAAAATTTACTTCAATATTGGATATTCCAAATATGTCAAAAAGATGAGATAGAAAAAAATATTTTAAACTTTTCAAAAAGATAATAATATAAAAAGTAGATGAGAAAGATATTGGAGAGGTTGCTATTTCATTAAAAAGGGTTAACTAAGTTAGAAATAGATCATGTACTTAATATGATAATTGAATCAAAAAAATAATATTTCTATTTCAGGTAGAGAAATAATAATAAAAAGAAAAAGGTCAAATTATAAAAAAATCATCAATATTAGAGATAATAGACTTTAAAGAAAAAAATTGAAGATATAGGAGGTTTAGAAGGTTTAAAAAGAATGGCTTAAATCTAAAGCACAAGTATTTAGAAGATTAGATGAAGCTAAAAAAATTTGGAGTAGATACACCAAAAGGAGTATTACTTGTTGGAATGCCGGGATGTGGAAAAAAGTTTAGCAGCCAAAGCTAGTGCAAGACTTTTTAATGTTCCACTATTAAGACTTGATATAGGAAGATTATTAGGTAAATATGTTGGAGAATCTGAACATAATATGAGAGTGGCATTAAAAAAACAGCAGAATCAATAAGTCCTTGTATATTATGGATAGATGAGATAGAAAAAAAGCATTTGCAGGAATAAACCAAGATGGTGGAGCTAGTGACATTACAAAGAGATTGTTTGGACAATTTTTTTAACTTGGCTACAAGAAAAAAAGAAAAATACTGTTTTTGTTGTTGCAACTGCAATGATATAACAGCTTTTTCCACCTGAATTTTTTTAAGAAAAAGGAAGATTTGATGAAGTATTTTTTTTATAGATTTTTCCTAATGAAGAAGAAAGAGAAAGAATATTTGAAATTCACTTAGAAAAAAAGAGGAAAACTTACAGATGACATTGATATAAATAAATTAGCAAAGCAAACAGAAGGATATTGTGGAGCAGATATAGAAGAAGTTGTTAAAAAAATGCTATTGAAAGTATTTTTTTATACTTGAAACAGAAAAATGAAGAAGAAAAAGAAATAACAACTCAAGATTTATTAGAATCAGCTAAAAAAATATTGACTCATTAACAAATATTTTGGCAGATAAAATAGAAATTTTAAAGAAAAAGTTACGATAAATTTAAAAATTAAATCAGCTTCTAAAAAAATTACCTAGTAGTCAAAGAATAAAGAAAAAAATAAAAAAAGGGAAAATCAGGAAACCCTACATTTAGAGATATGGTAGTAGTAAATGGAGGAAAAATATACACCATCATTTTTTTAATGAAGAAAGAGAAGTCTTTGATATAGAAGTATGTAAATATCCAGTAACTCAAGATATGTGGATGGAAGTAATGGAAGAAAAATCTATCTGATTTCAAAGGAGGAAGAAGACCAGTAGAAAATATTTCTTGGTGGGATGCCTTAGAATACTGTAATAAATTAAGTGAAAAAAATATAATTTAGAACCTGTTTATGATTTAAGTAAAAAAAGATGAAGGAATTTTAAAAAAATAAATCAATTGGGGGAGAAACTGAATATCCTAATATAGCAGATTTCAGAAAAAAACTGAAGGTTTTAGATTACCTACTAAAAATAGAGTGGGAGTGGTTTGCAAGAGGAGGAGAAATTGCTATTCAAGATGGAACATTTAATTATACTTATTCAGGGAGTGATAATGTAGATGAAGTTGCTTGGTATAGAGAAAAATTCAGGAAAAACAAACTCATGATGTAGGAGCTAAAAAAACCCAATCAATTAGGGACTCTATGATTGCAGTGGAAATGTATGGGAGTGGTGTTATGATACAAATACATCTGGATACATATCAGAAGAAACACCCTATATATATGATGCAAGTCAAAGTCTAAGAACTCTAAAAAGGTGGATCTTGGGGAGAATATAATTATTATTCTGTTATTAGTATACAATATAGTTGTATTAATACTGCAAGATATCATTTTTTTGGATTTCGTATAGTTAGAACTATTTAGAATTTAAATATTTTCATTTGAAAAAAAGTTTCCCCTCTGAAAAATGAGGGAAATTTTATAAGAAAGAAATTATTTAATAAAAAAATGAAAGGAAAAATAAATGTCAGAAGATAAAAAAATTAAAAAGAAGAATTTTGTGTACTTTTTAAATATAAGTTCTAATCTTGAAGAAGAAAAAGTTACTACATAGCTCTGAAATGTTTATTAGGGATATAAAGAGAACTTTTAAAAGATAATAATTTTTAATGAATATGAATTAAATTTAGAAGCTAATAATATTTCTATAAACATTTTAAATAACACTTTAAAAAGAAATAGCTAATATTTTAAAAATGTCTTGCAGATATTCAAATAATGGCGATAGAAAAAAATATAAGTTTTTATTAAAAGGTGTGGTAGAATATTCAACTATCTCTAATGAAAAAAAGACTTTGAGTATCCAATGATTATGTTAGGTGAGAGCATAAAAAAAGCTAACAAAGCTATAGTAGAAGATTTTTTTCACAGTCTTTAATAAAAAAATATTTGATGAATATTATATTGACTATCTATCTGTATATTATGAAAATAATAATGAAGATGATTTTTTTCAATATTATGTTAAAAACATAAGAAATTTATAAAGGAAAGATTGAAAGAAAAATTCAAAAAGAATTCTACAAAGCGACATCTATTTCTGGTAAAAAGAATTTTAGAAGAACAATTTTTTTATGAAGAACCTAAAATTTTAGAAAAAAATTTCTCAATCTAAAAGTATTATATAATAAAGAAAGAGATGATAAATATATAAATGCTGTATTAGAGTTTGAAAAAAAGAATTTCCTAATTTTAAAGAAAAATGGAGAAAAAAATTATTAAAAAAATAAGAGAAAAAAATATCTATATTTACTTAATTATCATAAGAAAATAGTTTTTTTCTTTAATAAAAATTTGGAGTATATAAAGAAGATAGAAGAAGTAAGTGTTCTATAAATCTTGAAGAAATAATATAATAGATAAGAAAACTCTTGATTAACAATGTAATTGAGAGTTTTTTTAATAGCTTCTTCATACTAGGTAAAAAAATAAGTTGAAAAATCTTATCATTCTGTGTTACAATGTTTAAAACAAAGAGGTGATGAATATGGGAACAACAGCAACATTGAGATTAGATGAAACAGAAAAAAAGCAATTATACAAGATTATGCAAGTAGTAAAGGTATGACTATGTCTGAATTTATGAAAAAAAGTAGTTCTTGATTATATTGAAGATGAATATGATTTAAAAAGTATATAAAGAATATTTAAAAAGAAAAAAAGAAAATGGAACTCTAAAGACTTATTCACATAAAGAAGTTTGGGGAGAATAGTTAAAATATGAAATATAATGTAGAATATTCTAAAAACTGCTATGAACACCATAAAGAAAAATGGATAGTTCAACTTCAAAATTAATAAGAACTTGGATAGAGAAAAAAATTTAATTGATGCAGAAAAATCCTAGAGTAAAAAGGAAAAAGCCTTAACAGGTGATTTAAAAAGGGTTGTGGCGTTATAGAGTAGGTGATTATAGGATATTAGCTGATATTCAAGATGATAAAAATAGTTATCTTAATTTTTGGATATAGGACACAGAAGCAAAAATATATTTATAATGATATATAAAAACTCTTGATTACTAAAAATAATCAGGAGTTTTTTTCTATTTTAAAAAAATTAAATTAAAAATAAAGTTGACTATTTTACTTTGTATTATATATAATGTTTTAGAGGTGAAGAAATGAAAAAAAGCTAATTTAATGATTGTAGGAACATCTTCAGGGGCAGGTAAGAGTTTATTTGTAACTGCACTATGTAGAATTTTTTTATAAGGATAAATACAAGGTTTCTCCTTTTTAAATCACAAAAATATGGCATTAAATTCATATATAACAAAAAGATGGTAAGGAAATGGGAAGAGCACAAGTTGTACAAGCTGAGGCAAGTGGGTTTAGAGCCTGAAGTTGAAATGAACCCAATACTATTAAAAACCTTCAAGTATGAATAAAAATACAAATAATAGTTTGTGGGAAATCTATAGGTAATATGTCAGGAATTGAATACAATCAATATAAGAAGAATTTAATTCCTATATTAAAAAGAAACTTATTCAAAGATAGAAGCTAAAAAAATGATATAGTTATAATTGAAGGAGCAGGAAGTCCAGCAGAAATAAATATAAAAAGAAGAGGATATCTCAAATTTTTGCTATGGCTAGAATAGCAGATGCTCCTGTTATTTTAGTTGCTGATATAGATAGAGGAGGAGTTTTTGCATCTATCTATGGTACAATTATGCTTTTAAAGGAAGAAGATAGAAAAAGAGTAAAAAGGTATCGTTATAAATAAATTCAGAGGTAATAAGGAAGTTTTTAAAGCCTGGATTTGAAATAATAGAGAATTTAACAGGTGTTAAAAACTTTAGGTGTGATACCTTATGCAGATATAGATATTGAAGATGAAGATAGTTTAAGTGAAAAAATATAAGAGTTTTAAATTAAATAAAAAAATTCAAATAAAATAAAAAGTTTCTGTAATAAAAATTAAAACATATTTCTAATGTTACAGATATAGATGCTTTATCAATTCATGATGATGTTGAGATACAGTTTGTAACTGAGAGAAGTCAAATTGGAGATGAAGATTTAATAATAATTCCAGGTTCAAAAAAATACTATAGATGATTTAAAATGGCTTAAAGAAAGTGGAATAGCTGAAGAGATAATAAAGAAAGCTAGAACAAAAAAACTATAATTTTTTTGGTATTTGTGGAGGCTTTCAAATTTTAGGAAATAAGGTCAAAAGATCCACATCATATTGAAGGGATATTGAAGAATTAAATGGTTTAGGACTTTTAGATTTAGAAACTACTATGGAAAATGAAAAAAACTCTTGTTCAATACAAAGGAAAAATTAATTGTAGAAGAGGGACTTTTAAAGTCTTTAAATGATTTAGAAATTAAAGGTTATGAAATTCATCAAGGACTTACAGAAGGAAATGAAAAAGAATTTAACAAGTGATAATAGAACTGTTTTAGTAAATAAAAAAATAATATTATTGCAACTTATTTGCATGGGATTTTTGACAATAAAGATTTCACTAATAATCTTTTTAAATGAAATTAGAAGAAGAAAAGGTTTAGAAGAAGTAAATAGTAATATTTCTTATGAAGAATATAAAAATACAAGAGTTTGATAAGTTAGAAAAAAATTAGTCAGAGAGAATATTGATATAGAAGAAATATACAAAAATTATAGGGCTAAAGTAAAACTCTCTGAGGAGGTAATATGAGTATAAGTTTTTACATAAAAAAATAAAAAGAAAAAAATTATAGCTTATGAGCCAGTCTTGACTGTTAAAGAAGCTTTTAGCTTTATCAGATAAAGAACTTAATGTATTTGCCATTTCTGATATAGATATTAATAAGTTATTATTATCTTCACTTTCTGATTATGAATGTCTTTTTAATAGGTGTTAAAAAAATGAAAGTGCAAGAGGTTTTGAATTATCTTATGATAAAAAAAGAATAAGGATTATGTTGTAAGAATTTTTACTCCTTCATCAAGAGAAGATTGGCTTTTTAGCATTAGACTATAAAAAAACTTTAGCTAAGAAATTTAATTCTGAAATTGAGAATAATAGAGGAGAAATATATACAATTAAAGAGTTAGATAAATTTGACTATGAGAGTGATATACTTTTATGGGATATCATCTATTTCTGCAAAAAAATAAATGATAGAGAAGGAGCTCAGTATATAATTTTAGGAATAAATAGACTTGTAGTTTTTTTAATAAAAAAATGCTTGATAAAAATATATAGCTCTGGTAATACTATAGATGCTTTTTTTCGACTATAGTAAGAGAAATACAATATTTAGATGCTTCTTCAGCACCTCAGAATTTCTTTAAGAATAATGATAATGGTAAGATTATGGGAAATTATACACTTGTTGAAGGACTTAGAACAATACTTCCATATATTCCTAATGTAGAATTTGAAAAATTCAAATATAGTAAAAAAATGAAGATATTTCTGTTTGGAATATTACTTTATTGATTATAGAGTTAAATAAAAAAATGATGGAAAAAAATTACTATTGTTTAGCTGGAAATTTAGAATATGATAAGTTTATAAAAAAATTATCTACAGATAAATATAAATTTATAGATGGGGCATATATTATGCTTGAGCCACTGACTAAGGAAGAAATTTTAAAAATTATTAGATGGAGAATAGAAATGTTTAATTATTTTTTTTATAAAATTTGGAATAGCCTATATTTTTAGATTTAATATTAGCTGATCCAAGATGGTTATATCATCCTGTTATCATAATAGGAAAAATTAATAAGTTTTTTTAGAAAAAAATTTTTTTATAAGGCTAAAAAAATAAAAATATTTTCAGGGGCAATCTTAAATGTCTTGACTTTAAGTGTTACTTTTTGTTGTATCCTTACTTTTTAGCAAGAATAAATTATGTAGTAGAGATATTCTTTCTTTATACAACGCTTGCAACTAAAAAGTTTAGCGAATGAAGGAAATAAAGTTTATAAGATTTTTAAAAATCTGGAGATATAGAAAGAGCTAAGAAAGAACTTTCATATCTTGTCAGCAGAGATACAAATACTTTATCACTTGATAAAATTATTATGAGTGTGGTTGAGACAATAGCAGAGAATACAGTTGATGGTTTTATATCACCAGCATTTTATGCTTTTGTAGGAAATTTTTTTTCATATAGAGTTATTTGGACAAGGAGTATCTCTCGCTCTACCTTTTGCTATGACATATAAGGCTATAAATACTTTAGATTCAATGGTAGGCTATAAAAAAATGAAAAAAATATAGATTTTGGAAAAAGTATCTGCAAGAGTTGACGATGTTGCTAACTTTATTCCAGCTAGATTGACAGGTTTAATATTTGTACCTTTATCAACTTTGATTTTAGGTTATGATTTTTAAAAAAATTCTTTAAGAATATTTTTTTAGAGATAGAAATAAACATTCAAGTCCAAACTCAGGTCAAAGTGAATCAGCCTATGCTGGAGCTTTAGGTATACAATTCGGAGGAAAAAAATAAGCTATTTTGGAAAGGATTATGAAAAAGCCAACAATTGGAGATAAATTAAAAAAATTTTTGATTATGAAGATATAAAAAAAGCAGTAAACATATTATATCTAGTTTCATTTATAGCAACAATAACAATAATACCTTGTTCATTATTCTATAATAGCTGATCTAAGAATTTTTTTAAATTTATAAATATAATAAAAAAATGGTATTGGTGAAATTTTTATCAATACCATTTTCTTTTTGCAACTAAAAACTTATATTTATATTTTAATTGTTTTTTTACTTGTTTAATTTTTTTCTAAGAATGCTTTTTCCAGGTCTGAATTTAACAGATTTTCTTTTCACCTATATTAACTTCTTCACCAGTTTTAGGGTTTCTTCCTAATCTTGGAGCTCTTTCAACTACTTCTAGTTTACCCCAATTAATAATGCTGATGTCTTCACCATCTAAAAGAGTTTTTTTCCATTGTTTCAAATATAATGTCAACTTTTTTTCGGCTTCAGTTCTTGTTGTAAAAACACCCTTTTCAAATAATAATTTTTGCGAATTCTTTCTTTGTCATTTTTTTCTCAATCCTTTCCTTCCTAATAAAAATATACTCACACGAAAAATTTAAAACATAGTTAATTTATATCATAAATTACAGACTATTTCAAGTACTTTTTAAATAAAAAAATATAAGCTGTCAGATAAGAGATTGTCATAATCCTTGATAAATAAAATAAAATTAATATTAATAAAAAAATAATAATTCCTTTAAAAATACATTAATTTTATAAAATTATATTTTTATTATCTTGAATTTTTTTCCACTATTCAAGTAAAATTTAGAGTAAATAAATAACAACTAAAAAAAGAGGGAAAATGGAAATAAAGAATAATTATTTTATTGAAAAATAGAAAAATTGATAAAAAAATATTTCAAATTACTTTACCAGCAGTATTTGATCTACTAGCTCAAACTTTAATAATGGCTTTTGACATGAAGATGGTATCAAGTTTAGGACCCTAGTGCTATAAGTTCTGTTGGAGTTGGAACAGCTGGGATGTTTGCTTTAATACCAGCTTTAATAGCAGTAGCAACAGGAACAACAGCTCTTTTGAGTCGAGCATATGGAGCTGATAATAAAATTGAAGGAAAAAGCATTTACTCAAAGTTTTTTTTATAGCTGTTCCTTTGGGAATATTCTTAACTATTATCTTTTTACTTTTTTTCAGAACAAATAATTAATTTAGTAGGTAATGCTAAAGACATGAATTTAAAAAGATGCTATTCTTTATCAAAAATATGACTGTTATTGGATTTCCTTTTTCTAGGTATAAGTATAGCAACATTCTATGCTTTTTAGAGCTATGGGAGAAAAATAAAAATTCCTATGATAGGAAATACATTGGCATTGGTATTAAAACTTATTCTAAATTTCCTTTTTAATATACCTTTTTTTAAATGGGGAATATTTGGAGCAGCATTAAGTACAACTTTAACTAGATTGTTCTCAGCCATATTTTCAATTTATCTAGTATTTTTGGTCTAAAAAAATTGGATATCTCTTAAAGTTAAAGATTTAAAAATTCGATTATTTTACATCTAAAAAGAATTTTAAAGGTTGGTATTCCAGCAGCAGTTGAACAATTAGGTTTAAGAATAGGTATGTTGATTTTTGAAATGATGGTTATATCTTTAGGGAACTTAAGTTATGCAGCACATAAGATTGCATTGACAGCAGAAAGTATTTCATTTAATTTAGGTTTTGCATTTTCTTTTTGCAGCATCAGCTCTAGTTGGTCAAGAATTAGGAAAAAGGTTCAAGTCAAAAAAAGCTTTTAAAAAAATGGATATATTTGTACTATTATAGCTATGATAGTTATGTCTACTTTTGGTTTACTCTTTTTTTATAATACCTCAATTTTTTTAGTTTCATTATTTACTAAAGATAAAGATGTTATTGAGCTAGCTACGATGGCGTTAAAAAAATAGTTTCCATATGCCAACCATTCTCAGGAGCTTCTATGGTCTTAGCAGGAGCACTAAGAGGAGCAGGAGATACAAAAATCAGTTCTACTTATAACTTATTTAGGAATATTTTTTTAATAAGAATACCTATAACTTATCTTTTCTTAGATGTACTTAATTTAGGTCTAGCAGGAGCTTGGATAGTTATGACTATAGATCTAGCTATAAGAAGCTCACTAGCATTTTATATTTTTTTAGAAGAGGAAAGTGGAAATATTTACAAGTTTAGTTTAAAAAAATAATCCAAAAAAATAATTCTTGACTATTTTAGTATAAAAATACTAAAAATAGATATAATAAGAATATTTAATTCAAAGGAGGATAAAAAAATGTATGATTTAATAGTTATTGGTTGGGGAAAAAGCAGGAAAAAAACTCTTGCAGCTAAGTTAGCAGCAAAAAGGAAAGAAAAATTGCAGTAGTAGAAGAGAATCCAAAAAAATGTATGGGGAACTTGTATAAATGTAGGTTGCTTACCAACAAAAATCACTTGTACATAGTGCAAAACTGATATCTCAAGTTAAAAAAATTATGGTATAGATGGAGATTATGAATTTAAAAAAATAATTTCTTTAAAGAAGCAATGAAGAAAAAAAGATGAAATGACAACTAAGTTAAGAAATAAAAAAACTTTTCAATCTTAGATACAAATGAAAATGTTGATATCTACAATGGAAAAAGGAAGTTTTATTTCAAATAACGAAGTTAGAGTAGTTACAAAAAGATGGAGAGGTTGTTTTAAAAAGCAGATAAGATAGTTATAAATACTGGTTCTGTTTCAAGAAATCTTGATATTGAAGGTGCAAATAATAAAAATGTTCTAACAAGTGAAGGAATTTTTAGAATTAAAAAGAATTACCTAAAAAAACTTTTTAATTATAGGAGCAGGATATATTGGACTTGAATTTGCTTCATATTTTTAGAAATTTTGGAAGTGAAGTTTCTGTTTTTTTCAATTTGATGATAGCTTCTTAGCAAGAGAAGATGAAGATGAAGCAAAGATAATAAAAGAAATTTTAGAAAAATAAAGGAGTTAAATTCTATTTCAATACTTCTGTTAAGAAATTTGAAGATTTAGGTGACAGTGTAAAGGCAACATATGTAAAAAGATAAGGAAGAATTCATTGAAGAATTTGATAAAGTTCTTGTTGCAGTTGGAAGAAAAAGCTAATACAGAAAAATTTAGGACTAGAAAAACACTTCAGTAGAATTAGGAAAAATTTGGAGAAGTAATAGTAGATGACTATCTAAAAACAAATGCTCCAAATATTTGGGCAGCAGGAGATGTTAAAGGGGGAGCACAATTTACTTATGTTTCATTGGATGATTTCCGTATAATTTTCCCTCAAATATTAGAAGGAGCTAAGGGAAGAAAAATTATCTGATAGAGTATTAATTCCTACTTCTACTTTTTATAGATCCACCTTATTCAAGAGTTGGAATAAATGAAAAAAAGAAGCACAAAGATTGAGAATAGCATATACTAAAAAAATTTTGCTCTAACTAATACTATTCCAAAAAGCTCATGTTATAAATGAAACAGATGGATTTACTAAAATATTAATAAATGAAAAATAATGAAATTATAGGAGCAAGTATTTGTCATTATGAATCAGATGAAATGATAAATTTGTTGTCTCTTGCAATAAATCAAAAAAATAAAAAGCTAATGTTTTAAAAAGATTTTATTTATACACACCCAATTTTTTTACTGAAAGCTTAAATGACATTTTTAGGATAGTATTTTTAGAAAAAAATATGATATAATTGATATATATATTTTTTTAAGGAGGGGAAGAGACTAGAATGAAAAAAAGATTTTTTTAAGCCTTTCACTTTTTACTTTTTGTATCCTGTGTTAATATCGATAAATTAAATGTCTTTAATAAAAAAATGATTCAAAAAGTTGCAGAAAAAAACTACGGCAAATACTAATAAAAAAATGTAGCTAGTTCTAAAAAAAGGACAAGCAAAAAGAAATCGGCACCTATTGTTCCAACAAAAGGAACTAAGTCAAAAAAATTTATTGAGAGATGCTGAGGTAATGCCAGAGGATAATTATGCAAATAGAGTTAAAAAAATATAAAGCATATAATTCTTTGATAGCATTTAATCCAAATTATAAATCAAATGTTGAAGCTAAGATGGGAGAGTTAAAATCTAAGATTGAAAGTACTTATACAATAAAAAGTCTCTGTTACAGATTTAATATTACAAAAATTTGACTAAGAAAGAAGAGTTTAATAATATTGGAAGCAAAGTTTTTTTAACTATGCTAATACTAATCCAGATTTAAATCTTTTTAGTGGATATAACTTCTGTAAATTATAGTAAGCCAACAATTAATGTAAAAAAACAGCTCCAAAAAGAATATTCGGAAGAGTATGTTAATAGTGAGGGAATAAGGTACTTAATGTAGTAAAAATATTATGAAAATGAGACAACAAAAAAACTACAGCTCTTAGCTTTGTAGTAACTTATAAATTAGTTTCAAATTTAACTGGAGAAGTTTTATTCCATTATAAGAAAAACAGTTGATAAAAAGCTATAAAGAAAGTTGGAAGAATTATTATGTAAGTTCATTTAGAATGAATAAGAGAAAAACAAATTCCTAGTGATGAACCAGAAAAAAATCTGTTCCAACTAAAGAGCAAATTTATCAAATTGCTTTATGAAGAAATGTATGATATGATTCAAAAAGAAATAAATAATTTACCAAGTATAAAATAAAAATTAAGCTGTTGCATATTGCAACAGCTTTTTTTGTTGTTTTAACATCTAAACTCTAATATTTACAGGCATAACTAAGTAAATATAATCTTCATTAGCTTCTTCTACGATTTTTTTAACATAGAGCTAGAATTTGTAGCTTCAATGATAATATTTTTTTATCAGTATTATCAACAAATTCTTTTTATATATTTACAGTTTATTCCAAGTTTCAAATCTTCTCCAGTCTTTATCATATTAACTTTTTGATTAATCTTAGCATTAGAAGACATTCCACTTATAAGAAGTTGATTTCCTTTAAAAATTAAAAAGTTGCAACATTCTTAGAGTCATTACTATTCTTTGTTACAGATATAACCTTTTTTTAAGTGAAGAATTTAGTTCATCTCTATTAAACTCAAATTTCTTATCATGATTAGGATTTGTAATAAGAGGTATAAAGTCAGGGAAAGAAAGAGATAATAGTTTACAACTAAAAATAAGCATCTTTCCAAGTTACTATAAGTTTATCTTCACTTGTTGCAAGAGTTACATCCTCATTTAAATCTTTTAATATTTTATAGATAACAGCCATACTATCAGCTGGAACTAAAAATATCTTTACTAACTACATTTTTCAAGAGGTTTTTTTAAATATATAAGTCTATATGAATCAGTAGAGGCTAATTCTATAAAAATTATCCTTAAATGTTATTTTTTTATAGAATTAAACAAAGCATCTAAATTAGATGAAGAGTTAGTAAGAAATTTTTACTTTTTTTCAAGTAAATTTGAAAAATTTTTTTGGCTATTTTCTTTTTGCAATAGTTGTAGAAACAACTTCTTTTTATTTCAGGATAAGTAGTCTCATCTAATATAGAAAAACTCAGCATTATTAACAATTAAATACCCATCTTTTTTTCAAAAATTTATATTTTTCACTTTCAACTAATTTAATATATTCTAAAAAGTAGTGAAGGTTTTATTAAAACTTGCCCTTCAACTTCAATATTACAATTAGCATATCTTATCAGTTCAACTTCAGTATTTGCACCTTTAAATACAACTTGATTATTTTTTTACCTCAATAAACAAACCAGCAAGACTAGGTTTTACTGGATTGTCTTTCAAGATATTTGTATATTCACTAATTATTCCTATTACATTTTCTTTAATTATAGAAAAATTTCATTGAAAAATCCTCCCTTAATTAATTTGCTATTAAAATTTCTTGCCAGTATTTATTTTGTATATTTAATTTATCCCCAATATCTATTAAAAAGTTGAGCATCTTTTGTTTTACTAACATCATATAAAGGTTTTTTTAGTAACAAGTTTATCTGTTTCTAAATTTATACTTGGAATTTCTATAAAATCAGAGATTTTTTTGCATAAACATCAGGTCTATGTATATAGTTTATAAATTTCATAGCATTTTCAATATTCTTAGAATCTTTTTAAAAATTACAAATGAATCTATTGATGAATATCCTTGGTCACCAGGTGGAATAATAAAGTCAACATTCTTTCTATCTTCTTCAGAAAGTTCTCTATAGATATTATCAGGATATCCTTGTACTACCCAGAAATCTCCATTAGCAAATCCTTTTCCATAAGATTCAGCATCAAATTTTGCAATATTCTTTTTCCAAGCTAAAACTTTAGCTTTTTGCTTTTTCCATAGCTTCTTCAGAATCAGCATCTTGTTTATAACCATTTAAAAGCTAAAGGCAGGAACAAAAAAACTTCTCTCATATCATCTAATAATGTCATTCTTCCTGCTAAATCTTCTCTATCATAAATAGTGTAATCTCTTGGATAATCTTTAACAAATTTTGTATTTACTGCTATGCAAGTAATACCTCTCATATAAGGAACTCCATAGTCATTTTCAGGATCAAATTCTCTTAACTTTGCCATATAAGCATCATCAATATATTTAGTATTTTCAAGTTGTGATTTATCTAACTTCGCTAACATATCTTCTTTCATCATTATTTCATAATAATCACTAGATGGCATAATGATATCATCAACCTTCTCCACCAGCTTTAATCTTTGTATACATCTCTTCATTTGATGAGTAAATATCCTCAACAACTTTGATACCAGTTTCGGCCTCAAAAATCTTCATAAACAAATTGTGGAATATAGTCAGCCCAACTATATACATATAAAAGTGTTTTCATCTTTGCTATCTCCACAAGAAACTAACATTATTGTTGCCAAAAAAACAGTAAAAAAATATTTTTTTCATTTATACCTCCTAATTGTTTTATCATAATATTAAATTATACATTATTATAGAGATTGTTGCAAATAAATTACTTTTTTTCATATATAAATCAAGTTTATTATATGGAATTTCAATATTGTTTTTTTGTCAAAATATTTTTTTTAACATTAGCATTACATGCAAACATAGTATCAAGATAGTCTTCTTTTTACCCAAGCTCTGAAAAATATAGTCAAGTGAGCTAGCATTATGTTTATTTAAAGTTATAGTAATAGGCATATCAGGATTATCTTTAATAATTCTTTTTTTCATCATTAGCAACTTCATGTAAAACTGATATTACTTTATCAACAGGAACATCATAAGAAGATGAATAAACTAAATCAAGTCTTCTATATGGATTTCTAGAGTAGTTAATAATAGAAGCATTAGCTATTTGATTATTAGGAACAAAAAAATCAAAGGTCCATTAGCTTGCTTTTATAACTGTATATAGAATATGTATACTTTCTACTGTTCCTTCTATATTTTTTTATCTAAACTTGAAACAAAAATCTCCTTTAGAAACTTGTTTAAAGAATAAAAATTAAAAACTCCACTAGCAAGATTTGCTAAAGCTCCTTGTAAAGCTAAACCTACTGCAACTCCAGCTGTACCTAGAATTGTTACAAGAGATGTAGCTTTTTATTCCTATAATTCCTATTAATAGAAAAAGCTTGAATAACATACATTAAGGCCTTTATTAAAGATTTTAAAAAAATGATAAAAAGTAAAGGGTCATCATTTTTTTAATGTTCTAGATTTATCTAAAAAGTCTCAATATAAATTTTTGTTATTTTTAGGCCATATAAAAACATATAAGTAAGAAAGCTACAAGCTTCCCAGCCAATAAAGGTAGATAAGTTTCTAAATCTACCAATAATTTTTTTCTAACATTTTTTTCAAAAAAAGTTTTATTCATTTTTTTACCTCACTTATTATTTTAGTTAACTTTATTAGTATAATATTTTTTTCCTAAAAATAACAAGAGGGATTATTTAACTCCTTATTCTACTATTGTATTTTTGAAAAATTAAAGTATCCTCTTTTTATTAACTTCAATATCTTTTTATACTTTTTCTTATATGCAAAAATTTTTGCATAGGATATAATATTGCATAATGTGGTAAATCTTCTTGAATAATATCTTGAGCTTTTTTTATATAAATCTATTCTTTTTTTCTTTATCAGTAGTTTCTCTTGCTTTTTGATATTAAGTTATCAAACTCTTCATTCTTATAGAAAACAACATTAGTATGAGCATCTATTTGTGAACTATGATAAAGAGGATATAGAAGTTCATCAGGATCGTCATTAGCTATATTCCATGCCATTAAGAACATTCCTTTTTCTTGAGCAGGATTTTCTACAAATGCTACATATGAAGCCCATTGATATGTTTTTATTTCTACATTTATTCCAATAGCTTTTAAATTATCTTGAATTACTACTGCAGTATCAACTCTTTGGTTATCTTCATTCACATTTAAAACTATATTAAAGCCATCAGCATATCCAGCTTCTGCTAAAAGTTGTTTAGCTTTTTCTATATTTTGTGTATAAGGATTAGAATTTTCATTATGTCCTGTTGTAATTTTAGGTATAGGAGATGTTGCAACAGTTGCACTTCCATTATATATGCTATCAACTATATCTTGATTATTTATTGCATAGGCAATAGCTTGTCTTACTCTTTTTATCAGCTAAATGTTTATCTCTTAAATCAAATCCTATAAACATATTACTTGAAGATTGCATTTCAACAGATACAAACTTATCATCTTCTTTTGATATTTTTTTGAAAAATCCAATGGTAGTAAGCTTTCAGCAATATCAACTTCTCCAGTTTCTAACATTATCATTCTACTATTTGCTTCAGGAATAAACTTTATAACTATTTCTTTAATATTTGAGTTAGTATCCTTAAAGTATGTATTTCTTTCTAGAACTAATCTATCTCCTGCTACCCATTCTTTTTAATTTAAACATTCCAGATCCAACTATATTTGTTTCATTTTCTTCTAAGGCTTTCTTACTCATAATTGAAGCTCCCATAGAAGCTAATTTATGAAGTAAATTTCCTGCTTCATAAAAAGTTTTAACTTTTTATTGTAGAATCATCTACTTTTTCAAAAACTTTCTATCATATAGAAGTCCTGTGTCATCCTTGGAGATTCCTTAGCTCTATTCAATGAGAATAATACATCATCTACTGTTACAGGTTCTCCGTTACTAAAAAAATAAATCTTTTTTTATTTTTTTATAAGAGTAGTCTTTTCATTAACTTTTGTAGCTTCTTCTGCTATTTCTGGAATTATATTTCCATTGTTATCTATCTTAAATAATCTTTGATTAATCATTTGTATCACTGATAATGAAAGCAGAATCAACTGTATTTTTGTGGATCCAATGTTTTTTTATCTCAGCTTTTTTTCTGCTATTGTGATTATTTTTTTCCTCATTAGTCTTAACAATTTCTTCAGTTTCCTTCTCTTTTTCCCAAACATCCTAACAATACTATAGTTACAATTAAACATAAATAAATAAATTTCTTTTTCATTTTTCCTCCAAATTTAGTGTAGTTTTAAGAAATTTTGGTAACAAAAAAAGCAACCATGTTAGATTGCTTTTTCATAAGATACCATAAAAATATTCTTAAAAGATTTTTTTCTAACAATACAAAAATTAAGATATACAATTTTCATTTGTATATCTCCACCAGTATTGATTAGTTGTATTAATCTTATGTAAGTTTTTTTCATGGTATCCTCCTTCTTGATTTATTTTTTTATAAGGATACAGTAAAAATATTTTGTCAAGAGAAAAAAATAATTTTTTTAAAAATTTGAAATAAAAAAAGCCATAAATAGTATAATAAAATAACAATATTTTAATTATATGGAGGAAAGATGTTTTACTTTTTATATGGAAATTCTCCAATGATAGAGTTTGAAACAGAGAAGAAAAACAGAAGAAATTTTTAGAAAAAAATATCCTAATATTTCAGCTAAATACTATGATTGTGCTTTAAAAAGAAGAGGATGAATTTTTATCTGCTTTTACAAGTTAATTCAATTTTTTTAAAACAGTTGATTTTTCTTGTTTTAAAAAGAGCTGAAACTTTAAAAAAGTTCAGGAGTTCAAAAAAACTTTTTAAAAACTTTAAAAAAACTATGATTTAAATGAAAAAAACATTATAATTATCTATAATGTTCCTATACAATATGGAAAAGTTGCTTCAGAATATGAGATAACTAAGGCAAGTATAAAAAGCCATAGAAGAAATAGCTACTTTTTTTAGATTGTACTCTCATAAAAAGAAAAATAATATAATTTTTAAATTATGTTAAAGATAATTTAAATATCACTGAAAAAAAGATGCTAAAGATTTAATTGAGCTTCTAGGAAGTGACTATTATCATATAAAAAAATGAGACAAATAAAAATAGCTGCTTTTTTTAGATGGGCAGCCATATTCTTTTGAAAAAAATTAAAAAAACTTAATAAGTATCGATAAAGAATATAATATGAAAGACTTAGTTGAAAAACTTTTTTTAAGACGAAAAAAATTTTTACAGATATTTTTTTAATTTCTTAGAAACAAATAAAGATTCTTATTTAGGAATTGTATATATGTTAGCTGATGAATTAATAGTCTTTTTTTAAAATTAACTTCCCTTATAAATAGTGGAAAAAAATTTCACAACATATGAATTACAATGTTTTTAAAGAGCTATACAATGATTTCTCAGATCTTTTTATAGGAAGAAATTTTTAAAAGCACAACATCCTTATACAATTTTTTTCTTAAATTAAATAGTTTAACTTACTTTTCAGAAGAATTTTTTTAGAAAACAAATTAAAAAGAATTATTATATATTGAATATGGACTAAAAAACCGGTGAAAAAAAGAAATCAATATAGAATTAGATTTATTTTTTTAAGAAATTTTGGAAAGATGTACCATGTTATTAAAAAAACATTATAAAGCCTCCAACAAAAATCAATAAAAATGATGTTGGTATACAAAATGAACTGAAATTGCAATTAAAAAGCCCCATATAGAAATAAGATATTTTAATTTTGTTTTCATTTCCTTACAATAGATTGCAATAGAAAGAAAAAGCAAAACTTACATGTAAGGAAGGACATTGATTAAAAACTACTATCTAATTGACCTAAGACATAGAAAAAAAGTTAAAAAAATAGGATTAGCTATCTCAGGTTTGGGAAAAATAAAAATTTCATTGGAATAATAAAAAAATATTCCAATAGAAACCACAGTTAAAAAAATATTGCTTGTTTTACATAGAAGTTTAAACTTTTTTTCATCTTTTATAGTGAGAAAAGTTCCAAAGAAAAAAAGGTGCTGAAGTCATATAGGGTAACATAAAAAAATTGTTAAAAAAAGGTATTTTTTTCTCCCAAGCCATAAAAATATGAGGGAACATAATCTAGGGTACGAGTATAGAATTCAGCTCCTTTATATAAAAACAGTAAAAAAATATTGTAATAAAAAAATTATATATTTGATTTTTTTAATCTTTGTAAATTATCTTTCATCATTGCCTCCTAATTATCTTGCTTAATTTTTATCATATTATTCTTAAAAAAATTGGTTAAAAATTTGTTATAATATTGTCAAGGTGATATTAATGGAATATACAATTACAAAAAAAGAAAAATTAAAAAAATTTTATTTTTGAGGATATATCCTGACTTAACTATCGCAGTATCGGCTCCTTTATCTGCAACTAGCAAGGATATTGAAAATTTTGTTCTATCTAAAAAAAGAATGGATAGAAAAAAACATTAGAAAAAAATTAGAAAAATTTAAAAGATGATAGTATAAAGATTTTAGGTAAGAAAGTAGAAAAAAAGTTATTCAGTCAGATTTAGAAAGAATAAGTTTAACTGACAGAAATATATTTATATATACAAAGAATACTGAAGAAATTGAAGTTGAAAAGAAATTTTTTTAGAGTGGAAATATAATAAATTAAAAGATATTATAGATGAAGCTATAGAAAAAAATATACCAAACTACTAAATACTGAAATAAATTATTATAAAAATAAAAAAACTTTCTTCTGCTTTGGGGTATTTATCATAGAAGAGAGAATTATATTAGTTTCAATATAGATTTAATTGAAAAAGAAATAGAAAGTATAGATTATGTAGTTCTTCATGAGATATGTCATATTTTCTATATGGATCATCAAAAAAATTTTTGGGCTCTAGTTGAAAAAAATATGCCTGACTATAAAAATAAGAAGAAAAAAATTAAAAATCATAAAAATAAGACAATATTTTTTTACATATTGTCTATTTTTTTTATAAAAAAATATTTTTAAATTTGACAGACAAAGTAAGGAGTGTTATAATAAAAAAAGAATTAAATTTTGCTTAACAAAAATAAATTGAGGAGGAAAAATATGTTATCAAAAAAATTACTTATCGGAGCTCTTGTAGCTACTATGTCTATGTCTGCTTTTTGCACATTTTTCAAATGATTCACACAGCTGATTCTGATATTTCTGGGAAATCATCTGTTCCATTTGAATTGATATTTACTCACCCTGCTGATGGAACAGAAGCACACAGCATGGATATGGGAAAAAGATGAAAAAGGAACTATACAACCTGTTGTAGAATTTTTTTCTCAGTACATAATGGAGAAAAAGAAAGACTTAAAAAGCTAATTTAAAAAGCTTCAAAAATTTGGACCGGCTTCAAAAACAAGTTACTTCTTATAAATTTAATTTAGATAAAAAAATTCTGGATTAAAAAGGTGGAGGAGATTGGGGACTAGTTGTTGTTCCAGCACCATACTATGAATCTGCAGAAGATGTATATATTCAACAAATAGCAAAAAGTATTAGTAAATAAAGATGAATTAGCTACTGATTGGAATAAAAAGATTAGCTAATGGATATCCTGAAATAATTCCGTTATCAAATCCTATAACTTGGAAAGGGGAAATCTTTAGAGGGCAAGTTGTAGATAAAGATGGAAAGGCTGTTGCTAATGCTGAAATAGAAATAGAATACTTAAATGCAAATATTAAAAAAATTCAAAATTTGTAGGAGAATTACAAAAAGATAAAACTGCAACTGTTATTTATGCAGATGAAAAATGGATATTTCTCATTTGTTCCAATTCATAAAGGATATTGGGGATTTGCTGCTTTTAGGTGCAGGTGGAGAATTAAAAACATAATGGAAAAAGAATTATCTCAAGATGCTATTCTTTGGATAGAAGCTAAATAAAAATTAGGCTATTGCAATTTAAACTTGCAATAGCCTTTTTTTGATTACTAATAATTTAATATTCATTTGTCTACAAATTTCATGTACTTCTTGAGACCAAATAGAAGCTTGAACTTCACCTATATGTAATTTATCTAAGAAAAAAACATACATATACGAGATTGACCAATTCCACCACCGATAGTATATGGTAAAACTTTATTTAAAATCATTTGATGATATGGCATTGATCTTCTATCTTCACAATGAGATATTTTTAATTGTTCTTCTAAAGAATTTTCATCAACTCTTATACCCATTGAAGATAATTCAAGACCTATACCTAAAAGAGGGTAGTTAAATATGATATCTCCATTTAAATCCCAGTCGTCATAGTCAGGAGCTCTTCCATCATGTCTCTCACCAGAAGTAAGTTTTCCCCCTATTTTCATTAAGAAAATTGCTCCATACTCTTTAGCAGCAGCATGCTCTCTATTTTTAGGAGTAAGTGTTGGATATTTATCTTCAAGTTCTTGACTTGTGATAAAAGTTATTTCTTCAGGTAACTTCTTAGTAAGTTTAGGATATTCTTTAGTAATATAATCTTCAGTTGCTTTAAAAAAACTGAGTAAATTTTTTTCTTACAACTTCTTTTTAAATATTCTTCATTTCTATCTTCTTTAGAAATAATTTTTTTCCCAATCCCATTGGTCAACATAATAAGAGTGAATAAAGTCTGTATCTTCATCTCTTCTTATAGCATTCATATCTGTATATATACCTTTATGGTTTTCAATATTATATCTGTATAAAGCCATTCTTTTTCCATTTAGCAAGAGAATGAACTATCTCAACTCTTTCACCATTTTTTTGTATCAAATGAAACAGGTCTTTCTGTACCATTCAAATTATCGTTAAGACCAGATTCTGGTATAACAAATAAAGGTGCTGAAACTCTTAGTAAATCTAATTCTTTTGATAGATGACTTTCAAAAAAATCTTTAACTTTTTTTATAGCAATTTCTGTTTCTAGTATATCTAGACTAGATGTATAAGCCATAATTTTACCTCCAATATATTTAGAAATTATGGAAAAAAATTATAACACCATTCAAAGATTTTTATCAAATTTTTAATTTTTAAAAAAAGCTCAGAAATTAATTTATATAAGTTATAATGATCCTCTACTCCACCCAATTCTCTGACAGAGTGCATAGAAAGTAATGGACTTCCTATATCTATACCTTGTATTCTTATTTGAGATTGTTGAATTGGTCCTATTGTTGAACCTCCACGAACATCTGAACGATTTACAAAAATTTGTAAAGGAATTTTTGCATCTTTAGCAATTTTTTCTATAACTGCTCTTGAGTACCCATCAGTTATATATGATTTATTAGCTGCCATTTTTATTACAGGTCCACAATTGATTTTAGGCTCATTAGTTGGATCAGCTTTTTCTAAATAATTAGGGTGTATAGAGTGAGCAGCATCATTAGAAATAACAAAAAGATTTAGCTAAAGCTTGTTCGTGTTCTTCTAAAGTTAAGTCCATAGCATTAGAAATTCTTCCTAATATATTAGCTAAAGTTGGACTATCAGCTCCTTGTATAGTATGAGAACCTATTTCTTCATTGTCATAACCAACAACTATACAAGTATTCTTTTTATCTTTATTATCTATTAAAGAATTAAGACTAGCATGGAAAGCAGCAAGGTTATCTAATCTTCCTACAGATACAAACTCATCATTGGCACCTAATATGCAACCTTTTTTTCTCTTGAGTGTAGACTTAAATCATAGCTCAAAAATTTCATTTTCTTTTTACTTTTTAATTCTTTTAGCTAACAATGCTGTTAAAGAGAATTTATTTTTTTATCTTTAGAAATACTAACAAGAGGTAAAGTATCCTTTTGAGCATTGATAGCCATACCATCATTAACTCCTCTATTTTTGATGTATACAAAGAGAAGGAATGATAAATATATCTTTATCATAATTAATAAAAATATTTTTTTAGGTTTGAAAAGCAGAATCACCTTCAACAAAAAAACTCTTCCACTAAAAAGATAAAGGTCTGTCAAACCATGTACTTAAAAATAGGTCCACCATAAACTTCTGTATTTAAAAATATCATAGTCTTTTTTTATTCATTTCAGGATTAGGTTTTAATTAAAAAAACCAGGGCTATCTGTGTGAGAAGCTGCTATTCTATATCCTGATTTATAAATTTTATCTGTACCTATAGTAAAAAGCTATAACTCCACTATCATTTATAGTAACATAATATTTTTTTCACCTTTTTTTTCAATTTCCATTCTTCAGCTTCAAAAAAAGTTCGGTAAAACCATTTTTTTATTTAAAAATTTCTTTTGCGTTGATACATGCAAAAATAATTAGATGGACTTTCATCTATAAATTTAATTAAATCTTTTTGCTAATTTTTTTGTTTATTCATATATCCTCCTAAATTAAAAATATTATATCTAAGTAACTATTTAAATAATACAGCATTTAATGATATTTATCAAATTAAAAAAATATCAAATTCTAAAAAAATTAGTCTTTATCTCATAATTTTTTTAAGTTCTTTAAAAGTTTTCTTTAATACAGAAACATATGTTTTTTTAATTGATTTTCATCTTTTTCCACCTGTCTTATAGTCAACTATATAAATTTCTCCTGTACCATCTTCATTGTCTTTTATCATAAGTCTATCTATTCTATATTCTTGTTTTTTTCTATTGAATCATAAAGAACATACTCATTGTAGATATAATCCCATTTTTTTAGAAAAAAATCTCCTTATCTTTATTTAAGAACATTTCAATATTTTCTTTTGAGAATATTTCATCTAACTTTTTTTCTTTCCAAAAATATGATAAATATCTCTTATAACATAAGTTTTTTTGGCAAATGCAACTTCTTCTTCAGTTCCATATTTTTAAGTTTTTCAAAAAAAGTAGTGAACTAAAAATACCTGTCATTCTTTTTTTCTTCTGTTTCAAGTAGAAATTTACTATTGTTTATATCAAAATCATTAAGATTTTCATTTTCATTGCTCGAATCTATAAAAATAAGAAGTTGAATTATATTGAGTTTCTTCGGAAGTTTCCTCTTCAACAATTACTTCACTTTTTATGTACTTCTCCAATCTCACAAGAGAAAAAAATCTTTAAAAAAATAGAATTTTTTTAAAGGTTTTTTTCTTCAAAAAAAGTCTATTATTATATAAAACAATAAGATTGTTCTTAGGTCTTGTTAATGCAACATAGAAATTGTTAATTTCTTCTTCTTGTATTTTTTTTATTATATTCAGCAACTCTATCCTCAAAACAAGCTTCTAAAAATATTTTTTTATAACCTTTTTTTAGAAAAATAAGGAAAAAAAGTAGTCTTATCATATGTTTCATTCATTTCAAATAAGAAATCTATGTCAGAAGATTTCGATTTTTTTATCATTTTTTTATTACAAAAGTAGTTTTTAAACTCCAAACCTTTAGATTTGTGTATAGTTACAAGTTCAACTCCTTTTTTTATTTGACTTTATATCTGAGAGAATAAGTTTATTTTCATTATAATCATTTAATAATTCTATAACAGAATGATAAGAGTTACTTAAAAGATAAAAAGTCATAGATATTTTTTTAACTTCATTAAATTCAACAAAAATAATCTAAAAAAATTGGAATTTTTTTTATAATTTCATAAATTAAATTTTTGAACTTTAAAAACTCTTAAAAATTCTTTTTTTAATATCTGTAATCTTATTTAAGAAGTTTATAATTTTTTTATTCTCTAAAGAATTTATAAATTCATTGTCTTGCGAGAAATTTATATAAGATAAAAACATCATTTTTTTATTTTTTTAACAAAAACTTCAATATCCTCAGTTCCTATGTTACTAAGTGGTGAAGAAATAAAGTTAAATAAAGCTAATTCATATCCATAGATTAAATATTTTTAAAAAGCTCAAAAACATTCAAAAAAATTCCAGGATATTCAGAAATATCTTTATCATTATTTAAAAATATATGGAATACCCTCGCTTTCTAAGAGCTGTGCTATCTCATTAAGTTCATTATTGGTTCTTGCAATTATAGCTACATTATCATAAGGAGCAAAAATGTTGTAATTCTTCTAATAGAACAGAGTAAATATTGTCTTCTTCACCCTGATCACTCATACATATAGCTTTTTACATAGCCTTGATTTTTTTAGAGTTGATTTCACTTGAATTGAAAGGCCAATTATCTTTCTTAGAAATAGTCGAAAAGAGTTCATTACAGTATGAAACTATATTAATATCACTTCTATATGATTTTTTTTAATGGATCTTTTTGGGCATTTAAAAATAGTTTTAAGATTTTCAAATAATCTTTTTTTCACCATCTCTCCAACCATAGATACTTTGTTTATCATCACCAACGCAAACTACTATCTTAGCTTTTTTTTAGTAAACTCATATAATATTTTCCATTGTAATATACTTGTATCTTGAAATTCATCAATAAAAAAATAGTTTCTATATTCATATCTAAACTTTCAAAAAAAGACATCTGTAAGTCCATTTTCATCAATTAAACCATTTTCTTTATTAAAAAAATAGCCATATAAGTGTAGATTGCTATATCATTAAAAAGTAAAAATTTTTTTATCTCTTACTTTAAACATATCATAAAGCCTAAAGATTTCTAAACTCAATTCAAAAAAATCTTTTTCTTCATAGGGTATTAAAACTTCATTATATACTTCTTTTGCTAAATTCTCTTTTAAAAACTTCTTGTCTAGAAATGATATATTCTTTATGCTCTCTATCGGATTCTTTTTTTCAACTTATTACCATTGTATATTAAAGCCTGCTGTCCCTTTTTTTGAAAGAAAAAAATTAAAGTTCTTAAATAATAATTTTTCTTTGAGCTTCAATAGTTTTTTTCCTATATAGTCAGTACAGTCTTTTTTTTAAGACATCATACAAGTCTTTTTTTGCATCATTTTTCAAGATATGAGAAAAAGCTCTCTTAAAAATCTCTACAGGTTTTTTTCATCAATACTAAGCTTTTTCTTTCTTTATATATTCTTTACTATCATTTAAAGATAAAATGTATTTCCATCTTGAAGAAATTAATTTTTTTGAATTATTGAAATATAGTTATCTATATTTTTTTCAGAATTCTCACTAAAGAACTTCTTAAAAATCATAAAAATAGTTTTTTTATTAGTGAAAAATATTTTCAAGAACTTTTTTTATAATAAACAGAATTTTCATTTTCATCTATTAAAGAATATGACTTTATCTTCATTAAATTAAGAACAATATTTTTTTAAATATAATATTTAAAAAAAGCATCTATAGTATAGATTTTTTTAATTTTTTTCTTTGTTTCTAATAATATCTTTATACACATTTGATAGATTTTCTAAAAAAATTCACAATCTACAACTAAATCTTTTTCATTTTTTTCTATGCTTTCAATAAGACTTAAGTAATTATTTTTTTCTTCTCATCTAAATTCTTATTATTAGAAATTGCATCTCTTACTGAAAGTTTAGAATTTTTTTACAAATATCATAAATTTCTAAAAAAATTCACTCAATTTTTTTTAGTATACCCTCTTTAATTTCAGAAGTTGCCTTTCTTGTAAAAAGTCATAACCAAAAATATTTTTTTATAGTCAATAGCTTCTGCATTTGCCTTTTTAGAAAGAGCAACAATGTACTCAAGGGAAAGTCTATAAGTTTTTTTCCTGTTCCAGCACTAGCACTTACAACTAAATTTTTTTATTTTATTCATCAGAACCACCTATATCACTTATTTTTTTCTAAAGATATAATATTTCTATATCTATAATACTCATTAAAATCAAAACCATTTTTCTTTTTAAACTACTTTTTACTAGGTAGGGTATAATGGTCTTTATCTAAAAAAATCTCTAAGAAAAGTCTTAAAATTACTGTCTTTTTTTCTTCTAAGTTATTTACTAAATGTTTGTTGAAGTCAAATGCTTTTTTTCTTCTTCCCAGAAATTATAGGTGGCACTATAAACAGGTAGAGAAGTATCAGAGCCATAAAACATTAGAGCATAAAAATTCTAATTGATTTTTTTATCATAACTTCCTGTTTTAAAAATCAATAATATATCTCGCTTTTTTTCAGTTTCTATAAGTAAGTCAGCTCTACCATTTAAGACAATTTGTATTCCTTTATGTTCTAAGTAAGCTACATTTTTTTAGTTGTAGATTCTTTTTTTCAGCTTCTATTCTTTTTAATTTTAGTATCCTTTAATTCCTCATGTAAAACTTCTAAGAATTTTTTTCAATATTATCAATTAATCTAGGAAATAAAAACCTCATTCAAATATAATTCCATAAAGTTTTTCTATTTTTTTAAGTTTTCTTGCCATATATTTTTTTCTAAATATTTTTTTATTTCCTCTTTTTGAAAGAAGTAGTTTATTACTGTCATTTAATATTTTTTTCCAATTAGTTTTAAAGATATCTTCTAAAGTTTTTGTGTAATATATTCCCTAAGACTTTTTGGAGATATACCATTAACTGGACTTGTTTCACTAATACTCTCAATACCACAAATTTTTATCTAAAAAAAGAAAGTTTCATTCTTTTTTTAATAGGATGTAGTCATATGCTCCTATAGTCAGAGTATTATTTATAAAATCAGTATTTTTTTCTTTGAGAATGCTCTGAAAAAAATACCTTCTCTTTTTTTAAAAAACTTCAGTTTTATTTTTGTAAATAACAAGCTTTTAAAAAAATCCTTTTTAAGTCACTTATATCAAGTTCTTTAGCCGAATATTTATTTATAAGTTCATATATAAAAGGAGAGAAATCAATGTTTATGTCTTGGTTAACTAAGGAATAAACCGTAATCTTATCTAAATTTAATATATTTTGAAAAAAATCTATATTTTTTTGTATAAGAATTTCCTCTTCATTTGTTTTTTTAAAGCTAATTTTATTTTTTTTGTTGCTCTGTAAACATGGTATTGTTAACTTTTGTCTTTGGCAAACTTTGACTATCAGCATAAAGAAGTGCTGAATTTTCTATATTTTTTTAGCCGAATATTTAATTAGATTTAAGTTTTTTTAATTCTTTATCTTTATTTTTTTATTATTTTTCAACAGAATAGATATCAATTTTTGTTTAAGTAATTGAAAAAAATAGTGTAAAAAAATGTTCTTACCTATATTTGTTTTGAAAAAAACTATTAAAGTTATTGAAGAACTCTATATTTTTCATTAGAATTTAAAAAGACCTAAAAACTTCATAAATCTTATCATATAGACTATCGAATTTATTTTCTATAAAGAAATTTATATCTGTTTTTTTGAGTTAAAGAAATTAGCACATAAAAAAACTATTTAAGTCACTTATATCATTTATTTTTCTCAATGCTATTTAAGGTTTCAAATATTAGATTTAATTTTTGTTTTTTTAAGTTTTTCATTATCATTCAAAAAAATGAGAATAATACTCTTCTTTTTAAAAGAGTTAATGAAATATATCTATAATCCCTAGAGATAATTTTTTTCAAAGCATTTATAATCCTCAACATCAAGACCATAGAATTCCATAAAAAGCAGAATTAAATATATTTTTCTTTCACTAGAAAAAAATATCTATAAGATTTCTATTTTTTTATAATCTATGCCATTTAAAAAGGTTCAGATAAGCTTCAATTATTTTATAAAAATTTTTGTATCATTCAAATAAAAATTTATTTGATTTAGTAAATATAGAGTATTTATCTTCTTTATTGGCATCTGTTGTGTAATAATTGTCATATTGTTTTGATAAAATCATAGTATAAAGTTCTAATTCATTTGAATATTTTACAAGTTCTATATCTAATTTTTTTATCTATAAGACTAACTTTATTTAATTTTAATTTATCTTTATTGAAATCTTTATCTTCCATTTGTAATGTAATTTCTATATCATAATAATTTTTTTAGAGTTTCTAAAATCTTAGAAAAAAATTATATGGAAAAATCAACTATATCAAAAAAATACTAATTTTTTTATATTTTTTTCAAAAAAATCAAGTTTCAAATTAGTTATAGAGTAAAGCCAATCACTTGGAAGATAAGCATTCTCATTTAAAAAAATTTATCCATTTCATTTTTTTATTTCAAAAAAATAGTTCAAATTTTTTTCTTCTTGCCATTTAGATAAGTTTAGATTGTCTAAATCTTCTTTATTTTTTTGATATAAGAAAAAAATTCAAAGAAATCATCAGCAATTTCTATACAATCAAAAATAACTAGTAATATTAAATTTTTTTCTTAGTTTCATCTTTAAGATAAGAATAAAATAAAAAAAGAATCTTTTAATATCTCTTAAAAATTTTTTTCTATTTGAGATAAAAAAATTTTTATCTAAAAAAATCTTCAAAAGAGATAATATTAGTTTTAATTCTTAATTGTCCTTTATTTATATAGCTAGAATATTGTTTTTTTGGCTAATTCATTTTCAACAATAATAAGAGTATCTTCAGGAATTTTTTTCTATTGTTGATAAAAAGTTCATTATTTGTTAATTGATTGTAATTTAAATAGTTATATTTTATTTGTTTCATAGAGCACCTTCTTTTTTTATTTTCAAATAACTCAATGCAAGCATGGTTTTAGAATCTTCAAGTGAAAAAAATATCTACATCATTAAAAGGAATTTTTATGATTTCTAAAAAAATTCATTTTCATCTAATGATTGATGAGTTTTTTTCTAAGTCTGTGGCATAAAATAAATGATATTGCCCAGCATTTATTCCAGCAGAGTTGTAGTAAGTACAAATTTTTTTCCCATTTATTTGCTCTATATCCAATTTCTTCTTCAAATTCTCTTTTTGCAGCATCTAGTATATCTTCATCTTTTTTTCAACTAAGCCTGCCGGAATTTCAAGGAGTTCTTTTTTTATTGCCGGTCTGTATTGTTTTACAAAAAAAGATTTCATTTTCAACTTCAGCTATTATAGCAACAACTTCTTTCTTTCCTGTAAAAGTCCATGTAACAACATTATCGTTAGGTAAAGCTAGTGTTTCTTCAAATACAGTTATTACATCATTTTTTTAAAAAAACTTGATTTTTTTTGATATATGCTTAAACTTCATCTAAGATTTCTCCTTTTTTTATACACTTTTCTATATGATACCACACTAAAAAATAAAAAAAGAGTTATTACAATTTATGTGTAATAACTCTATAAAAATTATTTTTTTGACAAATGAAGTAAGCTACTTCATAAGTCAAGGAAGTAGCTTTTAAAACTTTTTAATTCTTGAAAAAGAAGCCCTTTGAAAACCTGTGACACCTGTGTATTTTAAGTGTCTTAGAACTGATAAAGGGCTTTCAAAAATCTATCTTTATAGTTTCTTTATATATTTTTAAATTTTTTTGAAAGTACTTAGCAATAATTTTTTTCAATTTCTTCAGTTTTTTTAAATATTCTAAAGATATATCAAAAATGTTTTTTTATTTCTAATAAATTTCCAAAAAAACATAGGTAGAAAAAGCATAAAATATCTGTATTTTTTTAGCTATATTTCTGACAAGATTTTCTAAACCATCTATCCACTGAAAAAAACTGAACTTGAAAGAACTAAATCGCTTTTTAGGTATATCAATTTCTTCAATATTTTCTTTAATAAATATATTGTAGTCTATATCTTTTTATAAAAACTTTTAACATCAAATATATCATTTAGAATTAAAGATGAGCTAGGAAAAAAATTTTTCTATATTCTCTTGTAAAAAATTCCAGTTCCACACCCTATTTCAAAAATGGAATTAATCTCTCTTTTTAATATATCATCATCTTCCATATAAGCTAGAAGATGTTCAGCTACTTGTTTTTTTGAGCTAAAGAGTTTTTTTCTCATAGGTGCTGTAATGTTTATCAAAAATTCATTTTTTTATTTTTTTCCTCACTTATATTTATAATATCTTTAAAAATCTCTAAAAATATGAAAAAAGGATAGTGACCACAAGTTATTAACTCATAAGCTATGTTATTGACTTGGCAATATTTTTTTCAACTTTATTAGCTGGAATAATTCTGTCATTTTTTTACCTATATAATAAAAAAATGGATATAGTTTGGAATAGACTTATAATTATCCTTAAAAATATTGTAGTTCATATCTAGCTTCTTCTAAAGTTTTTTTAGCTCTTCCAAAGCTCTCATCAATATCCATGTTAAGTAAAAAAATTTTTTTCTAGATTTTTCATCATTCAAAGTTTCAAGGGTCATGTTAAACATTTTTTTTCATTGATACCAAATTTTTCCAATAGTTTCAGGAAGTCCGTTGATTCCAATAGCTTTCTCATAAATTAAATCTTGATTTTCTGATAAAAAAACTTATTTAGATAGTAAACTCCAAAGGAATAGGCTAGAAAGATATCTCCTTTACTAATAGAAGTTTTATTGATACTATATGGGAAATTAATAACTTTTTATTTCATATTCAGTTGAATTTTTTTAAGAGGGCTTAATAGATTTTCATCCATAGCCCAACCATTAAAAAAATATATTTTTAGACATTTATATCACACCTAATTTTTTTCATTTCAGTTTTTAAAATTTTTTTAAAAAAATGTATCTAATTCTTCTTTTTTTCATATTTGCAGTCAAACTTATTCTAAGTCTTGCTGTATCTTTTTGGTACAGTAGGCTCTTTTATTGGATAAATTAGATAACCTTTTTTTCTTTTTAAAGTTTCTGAAAGATTTATAGTTTTAAGATTATCTCCAATAATAATACTTATAATATGGCTTGTAGAAGAAGTTTTTTTATATTAGCTTTTTTTTAGAGTAGTTAAAGAAAAAAATTAACTAAATCTTTCAATTTTTTTCAATTTTATCATGAAAAAAGAGTCAAATTTTTCTAAAAATAAATAGATTCCATAAATTATTTATAGGTGGAAGAGCAGTAGAATAGATAAATTTTCTACTTTTTATTTATTAGATAATTCTTATAAATTTCATCACAGATAACATAAGCTCCAACTGAAGCTCCAGCTTTTACCCAAGGGTATAATTAAGAAGTCTATTTTATCAATTAATTTTTTTCATTGTATGCAATACCATAACTATGTACTCCATAAGAATGTGCTTCATCAATCATCAAAAGTAAATTTATATTCATCTTTCAAGTCACAGATTTTTTTTAGGTCTGCACAGTCTCCATCCATACTATAGATACTTTCTGTTACAACTAAGATATCCTCATAAGTTTTAGAATATTTTTTTAGTAATTTTTTTCTAAAGAATCAACATCTAGGTGATTATATCTTAAGAGTTTAGCTTCTGAATTTAAACAACCATCGTATATACTAGCATGATTTAATCTATCAGTTATGATAAGAGAATTTTTTTATCAAAAAAAGTCTCTATGACTGAAGAGTTAGCATCGAATCCTGAGTTAAAAAAACAAGGCAAGATTTTCCATAGATTTCTTCAACTTTTTTTCTAATCTCATAACAGTTTGATATGAACCATCTATTAATCTTGATGAAGATGATGATAACTTATAGTTATCAAAAGTATAATTTTCATGAAATCTTTGAGATAGAGTTTTATCATTTGCCAAACCCTAAGTAGTCATTAGAAGAAAAAAATTATAAAGACTTTTTATCATTAGTCTTTATAGTTCTAAATCTATTTTCACTTTTTAAATCCCTCTAGTTCTTTAATAATATTTTCTTTTTAACATAGTAATCCCCAATATTTAAATTTAGTTTATTAATAAGCTAAAATAAAGGTTTTTAGCTATATATATAATATCACAAGATTATAAAAATAGTGTAGTCTAAACTTTAATTTTTTTATAAAAAAATTTTTTTATAAAAAGATTCTACATCTTCTGAGTTATTAAAGCCTTGCATTTTAGCTAAATTATCCATATTTTTTTATAGCTAGATTTATATTTTTTTCTTTATTATCAATAATATATTCTAAATATAAGCTCAAAGTTTTCTCAGAATATGATAAAAAGTTCTCCTCTTAAATACGTTTCTATAGATGTTTCAATGTTATCATCTTCTGAAGAATAAAGAGGTCTACCCATAGATGAAAATATAGGATATCTTTCAAAAAAACTCTTTTTCCCATTCCATATAGATGAACATAATTTTATTTACTAAATCAGTTTTTTTCTTCACTAGGTTTTTTTCTAAAAATATCTTTTATTTTTTTCGTACTCTTCTGGTGAATTATACTTCATCATTTGAGCGTATTTTTTTGAAATAAAGGATTATTCTTTGAATTTAAATCTTCTAAGTATGATAGCAGAGTTTCTTCATTAAAAGTTTCCCATTGAGATTTTCTCATAATAATAAAGTCTTCTCTATTATCCTGGCAGTCTGCTCTGCCTCCAATATTATTCAAATTAGAAAAAAATATTTCCATTCTTTTTCTAATATTTCATTAATTATCTTTTTCTTTTTCCATTTTCCACCTCTAATAAAAATAAAAAAACCCTTGCATCAGACATATCTGTGTCAAACTGACAAGCAAGGGTATTGTCAATATTAATCCAACCATGGAGAGTAATTTTTTTAAAGAACTCATCATCTATATTTTTTTGAATATCCACTCCTAAGTCTCCTAAAAAAATTCACTGTCACAGTTAGTTAATTTTTTTGATTTCTTAACTCTTCAGCTAAGACTTTACAAATCTTTCTTACATAAGGTATTTTTATTTTGTGCAAACACCATATCTTCTAATAATTTATATATTTCTTTTTCCTAAAAATTTTTTTAAATCTAATAAAGCTCTATTAGACCATTTATAGAAAATTTTTATATCTTCTATTCAATAGAAATACTAAATGTATTACTTCATCAACAAAAAGATATAGACATTGATTAGCAACAACTAAATCATTTCTTTTTTTAGACATCTAGTATAGTTATATTGTCCATGTTGTGAAATATTCATAAGTCTAGTAGCTATTTTATTTTGCCTTATTGGCTCAGGATAGTAGTTTAATAAATCTTTACGAATTTTTTTGTAAACTCTCCTAAGTTATCTAAAAAAATATTTCTCCATTTGTAACTGTTGCTAAAAGCAGTTTCTGGGATTTTTTTGCCACTCAGCTATGGTTTTAGGTGCATTCGAAGAACCTATAAATTTAAAATAGAAATTTTCTATATCTAAAAGTCCTCTTCTATCTGAGCCCCATTCACTTTCTTTTTAATTCTTGGAAGCCTAAATAAGTTTTTTTGGTAAAGTTTTTTTAAAAGCTTCCTTGATTCTATCTCCATACTTTAAATAATCATCTTTTTTTAGCCATATACAAACTGATGGACCAAAAATCATGATCTTGAGAAATCTTGTCATCATAACCATAGCATTCAGATCCTTCTCCAACTAAACCAAAAAGCACATAAAGGAAGTATATCACTTAGATTTTTTTCAAATTCAGGTAGGACTACATCATAAAAAAATATCTTTTAGAAAGTTCTAAGCCCTTAATATTTTCTAACTCTCCTTTTTGTAGAATTTTCTATAACTTTATTATTTTTTTATTCACTTTAGTCTTTTTGAGAAGATTTGTCATCAGAATTTTTTTCCTAATTCACCTTTTTATAAATTCTATATTACTAAGGATATTCTTATAATTATCACTATCTAAGCCCATAGTTTTTTTAGAAATTTCTGCTGCCTTTTCAAAAAAATTCTATAGCTTTCTCTAATTGTCTTTCATTATAATAATATATTGCAATATTATTTAAAGAAGCTGAATAAAGCGGATGTTCCTTACCTACATTTTTTTCAAAAAAATTTCAATAGCTTTATATAGGTATTCAACTGCTTTTTCTTTCATTCCAAGTTGATAACAAGGATTGAATAAGTTACTCAATGTTACAGCATATTCAAGAAGATATTCTTCACTATCGTAATTCTTTAATACATCTAAACTCTTTAAGTGTAAGTCATAGGCAGCTTTCATATCACCAACATTTTGATAATATAAACCAAAGTTATTACATAGTCCCGCATAAGAGAATGTATTATCTGCTGAATTATCTTGGTAAATCTTAACTATTTTTTTATAGTTCTCTTCAAGTAGGTTAAATTTTTTTGTGCAAATCTATATACCTCAGTTAAATTTAAAAAGACTAGTAGCATAAGGAAGATTATTATCTCCATATTTTTTTCTTTATAATTTCTAATGATTTTTAGTAAATTAGCTTCTGCCTCATCATAATAACCAACATATTTTTAAAGTTCCACCTAATTCATTTAAGGCTTTAATATATTCATCACTTTCTAAACCATATTGTTTTTTTCAGTTTCAATTAAAAATTTCTCTTAATATTTCAATTTCTTTTTAAGATATTCCCTTCTATTTGATATTGTTCTCTTTTTTTATTTAGTTCATCTAATTTCATTTAATCTCCATTCTAAATTAAAGAATAGTTCCAATTATGCCAAGTACAATAACTAAAACAATTCCTACAAAAAAATATCCCCCATGAAGAGCATCACAAAGGCATTGAAAAAAATCCAGTTAATTTAAACATAGGTGTTCCAGTCATTGTTATAAGGGAATAACCCAATAATGCAAATGGAATTTTATACATAAGATAGCCAATAATACGTTTATGATCTCTATAAGAAACTATTCCAATAGCTCCTGGTAATGCTAATAAAAAAATAAAAAAATAATACCACTTTAAATTTAAGTTTAAAGTTAAAAAAAGTAAGTGGAACTATAATTCCTGGAATTAATAAGATATAAAAAAATATGATTTATTTGTTTCGATAATATCTTGTAAATAGAGATTTAGTAGTATTAAAAGAGAGACTCAATTAAACCTACTTTATGAAGCTTTTAAGTTTTCCAACAGACCTAAATTAAAGTCTAGTGTATAAAAAAAGTTGAATATTGATAAAGATAAAGTCCAACTATTGAAATTATAGATAAAGCTAAAAAAATATATTTTTTTGAATAATATAAAGTTTTTAGCTTTTCTCTCTGTTGCAATTACATATATTATTGCAACTGATAAGAAATAACCATATAATTTAAACATAAAAATATTCATTAGTAAAAAAATATTAAGATTTTTTTAAATACAAAGAATAAAAACTAACATCATAGATATCACTGGAAGAAAAAGTTGTATTTTTCTTAGTTTTTTTCATAGCGAACAATAACATCGTTATATTTTTTTCTTTTTAATTTATTTAATTTCTCATTAGTTTCAGAATAATCTTGTTCAAACTTTACATCTTCTTTAGAAGTTATAGAATAATATATATAATCTAAAAGTATTGTCAAAATTTTTTTCCAAAGTTTTCATCATAAAGATTATTATATTTTTTTCAATAGCCTTATGATTTAAGGTTGAAGTTAAAATTAAGAAAAATCATTGCTTTTTACTAAAAAAATATATTGCTATTGAATAAAAATAAATATCTAAACTGTGGTAATAACAATTTTATTACTGAATTGTCAACAATGATATATTTTATATATAAATCTGTTCTACTAAAGGCATAGGCCAAAAACAAAAATAACTGAGACTAAAAAAATAATAGTGGTATTCTTTTCATTATTTGTATTATTTGGTTTTAATTCATCGAATGATGATTTTTTTGAGAGACTTCTTGTTTAAATTCTCTTGTGTATTTATTTAGTTGTTCATTTTTCTAAATATTTATTGCAATATCTTGTTATGATTGAATCTTCAGTATAAGTTTTGTTCATAACAGCATAGGGATTATCTTCAAACTTTGCTTGAAATCTTTGATATTCATATTCAAAGTTATTGATACTTTTTCTTATTTCATTTATATTCATTCTATTAGGAAAAAAATTTCACAACTACAAATATTAGCTAATATTTCTTTTTGATTCCTTTCCAGTTGCTTCATATTTATGATTTTTTTAATGTCCTGTATCATATCTTCTAAAGACTTATATCTATCACTAATAGAAATATTTTTCATTAGTAAGAATATTTTTACTTTTTAAATATTCTTCTCTTATTTTTTTATTTTGACACTATTTTCTTTAGCATTTTTCTTCAAGTATAGGAAGTAAATTGTTTTTCATCAATATTAGGATATCCATAAATATACAATAATGATAGTAATGGGATTAAAAGATTATTTTTTTTATCCTTAGTTTCAATATATTCTGTAATTAAAGAATTTAAATTTTTTTCCTTGATATGTATACTCATCAACTTTTTTTCCATTATTATTAGTATCAAAATAAATATTTAGTATGCAAGCTATCCTATCTTCAGGATATTTTTCTTATTTCATCAAGTTTTTTTAATAAAAATCAGGCTCACACTTAAGATTTGTTAAAAAAATTCTTTTTATAACACCTTTCTCTAAAAAGTTTTTAAGTCTTGAGCTGGAATAGTTGTTATATCTTTATAAGTTTTAATCTCTTCATTATCCCATATAAATATATTTTCTTCTTTAAAAAAATCTATATAGTTTAAAGATTTGATATTTTTTTCAAAACTATTTCTTCCTTTTAGATAATTTTTCTTCTATTTCTTGAATTGCATTACGGTCAGTAGGCATTTTATTTCTTTCAAAAAAATTCTGAAAGAACTTCTTTATTTAATATTTCATCTATTTTATCTTTATTTTTTTAATTAAAAAAATTATATATCTCACTCTTTGACCAAAGTTTTTTTCCCCATATATATTTAGAGAAGAATCAAAGCTATTGTTATCTTCCATATTTACTTTTTCTTTTTAAACTCTCATTTCCTTCTAAGAACTTTTTTTAATATCTTCATCATTAAATCTTTCAGATACAGAGTATTTTTAACAAACCTTTTATTAAAGCTTCAAGTAATTTATGTTCTTTAAACTTTGAGAAACCATAATATTTATCTCGCAATATATCATTATGAAATAATTCCTTATTATTGATGATAGACTTATACATTAATTCTCCAGTGTATAAAGTATATAATGTTTGTCCTAGTGAATAATAATCAGACTCTTTTAAAAAACTCTCCCAGTATTAAGAAGTAATAATTCAGGTGCAGTATAGCCCGGAGTTCCATATTTTTTTCTTTATCATAATCTATAAGTTCATCCCCTATGTAACGAGCTATTCCAAAATCCCCTAAATATTTTTTTCTTTTTTTCATCCATATAAATATTTTTCAGGTTTTATATCTCTATGAACTATGTTATGACTATGTAGATATCTTAATGCCTTAAGCAAAGAAGGAATTATATTTGTTTTAATTTCTTCATATTTTAAAGGTATTTTTATCTAGTAAATCTCCACCTGAATAATATCTGTAAACTTCAGCAAAAGTATTCTTTTTGAGTTTGCAATAACTTTTTCCGTATGATATAACCCTTGCTAAATTATTTTCTTCTACTTCTTTTCTTTTCTCATAAACTAACTCAAGAATTTTCTTTCTATTTTTCTAATTTTTTTAGCATCAGATTCTATATCTATATTTTTTTAAAAAAACTTTTTATTAGAACTTCCACTTCTTTTTTTCGTTATTAGAAACTTTATTCTTAAAAAAAGTATCGATTCTCCACTCTCTATATCTAATCTATCTTCTTTTTTTATTTTTTTAATTCAAGAAGTTTATTATCAGAAATATAAAGTGAATTATCGAATATGCTCTCATCAGTACTTGAATTGTCTAAAAGAGTAGTAGATTGTCTTGAAATATCTTTATCATCACTTTGCCTTACAGGAATTGTTAAATTTTTTTTTAGATTTTCATTTTGTGAAATATCTATATCTTTTTCTAGAGGAATTGTTGGAGTTTTATTATTATTCATTTACTTCGTTCTCCTTTTTTTATTAGAATTAAAGCTTATATTATCCTTACTTCCATTTTTTTATACTAAGAGAATGTATTTCTTTTTAGAGTTTCTTCTATTGAATTTTTTTATCAAAAATTGATTTTTAATGTATCATCATCAATAACATCTGTCACTCCATCTGAACATAAAAAAAGATAATGTCATTAGGAATTAATCCTATACTTGAGTGAATATTAATCTTACATTCATCTGAATAACCAATGCAATTATTAATAACATTTCTTTCAGGATAAGAGACTGCTTCTTCTTCAGTTAAAAGTCCATTATCTATCATATTCTGAACTTTTGAATCATCTTTTTGTCAATCTTTGAAAAATAATCGTTTCTATATCTATAAGCTCTACTATCACCAAGATTATAATAGATAAAAAAATATCATTATTTGAATAAATTCCAACTAATGTGGTTTTTTTAAAAGCATTTTTTTATTTTCATCATTTTGAATTTTTTTCTAATTAAAGTATTAGTTTCTTCTATTTTTTTTCTACAACTTCTTCTTTTTATTAAATTCTCTTTTACAATACTTTTTAAATTTTTGAAGAGTTTCTAGTGCTGCTCTATTACCTTCAAATTCTCCACTTACACCATCACATAATATAGCACTTATATAATCCTTTGTTTCTCCTCTATAAGTCCCTTCTTCTATAATAACATCATTAATCATAATTTTATCATCATTTACTTTATATGAGACTCCAATATCATTTATAGAGCAATACTTGAACATAAATTTTACTCCTCTTTTTAAAAATTTATTTTTTTCATTTTCAATATAAGCAATTATATTTCCATTTTCATTTCTTGAATTAAATATGTAATCAGATAATTCATTTATATACTTATCTTCAATCATATTTCCTATTCCTCTACCACCCATTTCAAGTATATTTTTTTCCTTAGCTAACTTATAATAATACTCTAATATTTCTGGACTTATAACTATTTTTTTATTTTTATTTTCTCAATATTTTTCATTTATCTTTTTTTATTTGTGATTTTACAATTAATTGAGATACCTCATCTCTTATAAAATCAAATACAACAATGTTATTTCCTATTCTATTAACTACTTCTGGTTTAAAAATGAGCTTTTTATTCCATTTATAACTTTATTTTCCATATCTTCATAGCTTTCATCTATACTTACTAACATTTCTCTTCTTTCATTTCCAGAAGAATCAATTATTTTTTTAGTTATTCCTAAATTTGAAGTAAATATTATCAATGCTTCAGAAAAAAATAGACTGTATTCCCTTGACCATCGGTCATTCTTCCATCTTCAAGTATTTGAAGGAATTTATCCATTATAGAAGGATGGGCTTTTTCTATTTCATCAAAAAGTAATATAGAAAAAGGTCTTTCTTTAATTGCATTTGTTAGCTGTCCACCAGCTTCGTATCCTACATATCCTGGAGGTGCACCAAATAATTTTTGATCTGAATGCGACTCAGAATATTCACTCATATCAAATCTTATACAGTTATTCTCATCTCCAAAAAAAGTACTTCAGCTAATGCTTTAGTAAGTTCTGTTTTTCCTGTTCCTGTGGGTCCTGCAAAAAATAAAATCCCTTTAGGTTTATTTCCAGTTGATGAATGTTGTAATCCTGACATTCCTGTAACAGCTCTTTTTATAACTGAACTTACTTTTTTAATAGCTTTATCCTGCCCTTTTACTCTATCTTTTAGACTATTCTCAAGATTGTTTACAGCCTCATCATCTATACTTTCCCACATATTTTCTTTTTATCCCATATTTATACATTGTCAAAGCATCTAATAGAGAATAATTTTCATCTTTCTTTTTTTATGTCTTTCATAAAGATTATTTAATTCTTTAAGTTCAATATTTTTTTTAAACCTTCTGTATTATCAATAAATTTTTCCTTTTTATTTTTTTAAATTACTTTCTAATTCTTCTTTATAATTCATTTCTATGAAATCAAGTCTTATATTTTTTTATCAGGATTAGGAATTGTTATTGTTCTAACATTAGGATTATTATAATAGAACCAAGAAGGAAGGTCATTAAATTTTTTTCAACTACTAGTATCAATGTATTGATATATCCTTTAATTGTTTTTTTGCATTCATTGAAGCTTCAAATAAATTTATAAACATATTATTTTTCACACGAATCTAATGAGGTTGGAGAAGATATATATCTTGCAGCAAAGTTCATAACTATAGCTATAGATTTTTTTCTTTTTTTATTTTTTTCAATGCCTTTTTTTATGATAACTGAAAGTTCTTCAATATTATTTACTTTATAGCTTTTTTTCTTCATCATTTTTTTATCATTTTTTTATCATTTTTCATCATTTTTTTAAAAAATATTATTATCCTCATCAACAAAATCTTTTAAAATCTCAGGTACACTACTTTTTCTTAGATACACTACTTTTTCTTATCGTAAAAATCCTAAAAACAGGATTACAAAATACGAAATTATATTCCAACTCCCTCCCATCTTCTCCTTTTTTTCTTCAATTTTAAATAATTTCATTAAAAGAGAATCTAAGGGATAATGATTAAGTTGATTTTTTTTCATCATAATAAGAATATATGTCATTTATATTTCCCTCAATTATAAAAAGTAGATTTTTATTCCTTTAAAAACTCTCAATTTCTTTTTTTGCCATTTTGGTTTTTTTATCAGTCATTATTATCTCCTCTATTTGCTATGTATACCTACAGATATTAATTTTCTTCCCATAATTACATTTTTGTATCATTCTATCTTTACTCATATATTCTTTTGTATATATTTTTTTAATTTTTTTATTAAAATATATAATATTTTTGATTTTTTTGAGCCTCTTAATTTTTACATCTTTAAAATTTAATTCATCTATATAAGGTCCATCAATTAAAACAGGAATATTTTTTTAATTTCTTCTTGAATATCTTTTTTTCTAAGTCTTTAAAAATAATCTCCTGTATAAACTAAAAATATCCTTTGTTATATTTTTTTAAGTAATCCTACAAACTCTATTAATTCATTAAATTGCTCAAGAGGATCTCCTCCAGTAAAAGTTATTCCATCTATATGATTTTTCTTTACTTATATTTAATATAATTTGAAATAAAGATTTTACATCTCTATTCTTAGACCTATTTATATTCCATAACTCAGGATTAGAAACAGTTTTTACATCTCTTTGAACAACCTTTAGTCCAGATAACTACTCTACTTCCTGGTCCTAAAAGTATAAATAGGGTAAAGTATTCTATCTATATACATTACTTAATTTCAACCCTAAATGAAATTACTTTTAGCAAGAGTTATTTCATCATTATTTTTTTAAAAATTTTTAGGTGAATTAGGAAGCATTTTTTTCACCATTTATTTCAGTATCATTTGTACCAAGATGCCAAACTATCCAGTCTCCAATTTCATTATGTTCTATTTTTTTATATGTTGCCTAGATACTATAATCATAAAATATTTGGTAAATAAATCAGAACCATAGTCTCCATCTCTACCTATTATTCCACCAGTTTTTAAAACCTTTATAACTTCTTTTTCATCTTTTTTTAAGATTAAATAAAGTGCTTCTTCAATTTCTTCTTTTTTTCAACGACTATTTTTTTCTTTTTATTTTTCTCCAATAGGAATTTTAATAAAATCATCACCATTTATTCTATGTTCAAAGCCACATTCTTCACAATAAAAATTTTTTTCAGCATCTTCATCTATTTCTGTTTCGTATCCACTTTCTTTTACATCTAGCTATCATTTTTTTTCTTGTTATTTTTTTTATAACTTTTTTTCATCATTAGATATTTGAGTATCATCTTTTTTTCTTTTTCAATAAATATCTCTTTTTTTATTTCTTGTTCCATAGGAATTTTAATAAAATCATCACCATTTATTCTATGTTCAAAAGCCACATTCTTCACAATAAAAATTTTTTTCAGCATCTTCATCTATTTCTGTTTCATATCCACTTTCTAGACATCTAGCTATCATTTTTTTCTTCTCATTTTTTTATAACTTTTTTTCATCTTTCTTTGGGCTACAAATAGGACATTCTTTATCTGTATCTTCAATTTCACTACCACAAATTTCACATTCTCTTGTCATTTATCTCTCTATCTCCTTATATTTCATTTTATTAATATTTTCTTTTTACTTTTCTCTTATTGACTCTATTTTCAGAATTAATTTTAACTTTAATTTTTTTGTATTATGTTTTTTTTATCAGGTTCATTATATCTTACTTCTTTAAATATAACTCCTCTTACTCTTAATTCTTCAACTAATTCTGGAAACATAGAGCAAAAAAATTACATTGTTCTTCATATAACTTATCAGATTCTCTTTCACTCATTTCTTCATCAAAGCCAATACCAACAATTTTTAATGTCAATATTTCTTCTTGAGCATCAGACATAAAAAAACATCGATTCCTGTGGAATCGTTAACTTTATATAGTAATCTATTATCTGTTTTCACTCTTTCTATATATTCTGAGTCTACCATATTATATCCATGTTTTATCATAACATCATCAAGTTGTTCTTTAATATAATTTTTTTACTGAAATATTTTTCAACTTTCTTTTTAAAAATCTCTATTTCATTTCTTATTTCTTCTTTTTGAAGCAAAAATCTCTTATTGATTTTATATCAGAATAATTAAGAGAATAAACTTGTTTTTAGATAATCTTCATATAAACTTTCAATTTCTTTAACATTTGATTTAATTATTTTTTTAAACTTGATTCAATAATTTCTCTTCTTTCTAAAAAGTAGTTCTTTTTTTACTTCTAAATCAATATCTTTTTTTTCTAACTCTAAAAAAATTGTATTTTTCATATCAAGAACTTCTTGTCTATAATCAACTGTACATTCATTATTTTCTAAAAAAATCAGAGAGTTTTTTTCAAAAAAATCTCTTTTTGTAATTATTTCTATATCTTTAGTAGAAAGAGCATTTTCATTTTTCTTATCTTCTTTTTCAGAAAAAAATAGAAAAAAATTAAATACTTCATCAGTTTTCACTTTTTTTCTATTTTTTTATCTCTTTAAACTCAGATTTTTTTATATTTTTCGGTATTTTTGACTATCAATTTTAAGAATTTTTATCCACTATTTTTATATCTATTGAAATAGATTTTTGCACCTTCTTTTTTTCTCAAGTGAAATTTTATCAATTAAGGAAATTATATTATTTCTATCTTCCTGACTTTGAAATTTATTGATTTTATTGATAGCAGTTTCAATTTTTTTAAATATGCTATCATAATCTTCTTTTAAATTCTCCCAATATTTTTTTCAGAATCTCTGTTTATTATTTCAAGTTCATTAAAGCTTTTATTAACATTTGCTTTATTTACAATATTATTTAAACTTTTTATAAAAATTTTTTTCTTTTAAAAGTTCAAGCTTTCTAGCTAACTTATCTGAAATAATAGAATCAATAGTTTTTTTACATTAAAAACTATTAAGTATTCTTACTTTATTTTTTTATTTCAAATATAATTTTTTTGATTTTCTTTCATTTTCTCTTTGTAATTCTGCTCTTCTTTGCATATCTAAATCCACTCTACTTACTTTTAGGACCACTCATAGCTCTCTCCTTTAAATAATTTTATTTTTCCTTTCTATTATAACATTTTTTTAATAAAAAAATGCTAAAGAAAAGAAAGTATAAAAAAATAAAAGGATTAACTTCTGTTTTTATAGAAGTCAATCCTTATTAAAAAAATTAAATTTACTTAGCTTTTTTTCTTTGTTACATTTTTTTCCATTTCATCAACAAATTTTTTTGTTATTTGTTGTGGTCTAGTTATTGCTCCTCCAACTACAACTGCAAAAAGCTCCAAGCTCAAGTGCATTTTTTTAGCTTTTTAGAGGAGTATCAATATTTCCTTCAGCAATTACAGGAATTTTTTTACAGTTTTAATAACTTTTTCAAGTTCTTCTAAAAGCCTTAAAATTTTTTTGTATATTCAGTATAACCAACAAGAGTTGTTCCTACCATATCAAAAACCAATTTCTTCAGCATACAATGCTTCATCAACTGAAGATATATCTGCCATAATAAGCTGATTAGGATATTTTTTTCCTTACTTCATTTATAAAGTCTTTTAAGTCTTTTTTTATCAGGCCTTTCTCTTTTGGTAGCATCAATAGCTATTATCTGAACTCCTTCATTTACTAAGGCTTCAACTTCTTTAATTGTAGGTGTAATATAGACATTGCAGTTATCATAAACTTTTTTTATAATTCCAATTATTGGTAAAGATACATTTTTTTAATTTCTTTTATATCTTCAACAGTATTTTGCACTGAATCCCTCCTGCTCCACCAACATGGGCTGCATATGCCATTCTTCCCATAATGAACGAACTGTGAAGTGGTTCATCTTCTAAAAGCTTGACAAGAAACTATCAATTTTCCTTTTTATATTTTCTAAAGTTTTATTCATTTTTGCCTCTCTAACTAATTTTTTTGAAAAAAATCTTTCATCGTAGTTCTTTTTGCAAATTCAACTTGTTCTTTACTAATTCTTTTCATAGGGTTTTCTACAATACCCTGCATCTACACCTTCAAGTTTTAAAATTTCTTTTATTGTTTGATATAGACCATTTGATAGAATTCCTTCTATTAAGTCATTAGTAGTGTGTTGAATTTCTAAAGCTTCAGCTATTTTAGAGTTTTTAGCCAATTCAAATATTTGCTTAGCTCTTATTCCATTGACATTGTATGTACTTCCAATTGCTCCATCTACTCCAAGAACAGTAGCAGGTAATAGCATTTCATCAAAACCAGCAAATATTAATTTATCTGGAAAAGCTTTTCTAACTCTTTCTAAAAGATAGAAATCTCCAGCAGTGAATTTAACCCCTATAATTTTTTCGTTTTCAAACAATTCTCCAAATTGAGAAAGAGACATATTAACTCCAGTTAAAAAAATGGAATAGAATATATTACCATATAATTTCCTGTTTCTCTAACTATAGTTTCATAGTAGTCTTTTTATTTCAGAGAAATCAAATTTATAGTAGAAAGGTGTTACAGCAGATAGGCATTTATAACCTAATTTTTGTTACATACTTTCCTAATTCAACAGCTTCATATAGGTTTATACTTCCTACTTGAGCAATAAGATGTACAGCATCTTTTGCTTCGTCTATTGCTATTTCAAAAAAACTCTTTTCTTTTCTTCAGTAGAAATCATAAAGTTTTCTCCAGTACTTCCACCTACATATAGTCCATCTACTTTCATTTTTATCAATATTATATCTTACAATTTCTCTTAAACCTTTTTCATTAATACTTCCATCTTCATTATATGGAACCATTAATGCTGAATATATTCCTTTCATAATTCCCTATTTCCTCCATTTTTATTTCTGATTAATTTTTTTCTAAAAGTAAATAAGCTGCCCCTATCATTCCAGCATTATTACCAAGCTTTTGCTTGTTTTATACTAAGATTCTCTTTTAAATCTAGGTCCAATCTTTTTAGATAAACTGTCCTCAATTTTTTTATAAGATAATCCCTTGCTCAATAACTCCCCCTCCTAGGATTATATCCTTCAGGGTTAAAAACAGTATACTAAACTTGAAAGACCATCTGTTAAATTTTTCAATCCATTCTGCAATAATATTCTTATATTCAATAAGCTCTTGCTTTTCTAAATTAAAAAATTTCTTCTCCATTTAATATTTTTTTCCTGTTTTTCTCTTTTTGTTAATCTAATTAAAAGCAGTGGTAGAAGCAAAGTCTTGAAATTCTCCTTTTTTTAATTAGTATATGTCCAAATTCTCCAGCTACAAAAATTTTTCCCCTCTAAAAAGTTCATTATTTAAAAATAATTCCTCCACCTATACCTGTTCCTATTGTAAGAGCAGATAAAATTATTTAAATCTTTTCCTGACCCTATCCATCTTTCACCAAGAGCCATACAATTAACATCATTTTCTAAAAATAGCTGGAAGATTATATTTTTTTCTAGGATATCAACAAGATTACAACCTATCCAATTAGGGTATGATAGGGGCTCCCCTATCACTTTCCCTATCATACCATTTATTTGACCTGTACCAGACACTGCTATCCCAACAAGATCATTTTTCTTTATATTTTTTTAAAGATATTGTCAATTTTTTTCTAAAAATATTATCTAAGCCTTTTTTTCTGCTTCAGTTTTTTTATTTTTATCAGTTGATAAAATTTCTCCTTCAGAAGATACTAAACCATATTTTTATCATTGTTCCACCAATATCTATTGCTAAAAATATTCATTTATTATCCTCCCATTATTAGATTAGGTAGGAATAAAACAAGTTGTGGAAATACAGTTATGATAATTAAAGTTATAAGTATTGGTAACAAGAATGGGAAAAACACCTTTTGCTACTGTACTTACACTCATTTTTTTCCAACTTGTGCAACCACAAAGAGAGCCATTCCCATTGGCGGAGTTAATATACCTATCATCATATTTAATGTAGTCATAACTCCAAAGAATACTAAATCAATTCCAACTTGTTCTGCAATAGGAATCAACATTGGTAACACTAAAAAAATTGTAAAGCTAAAGCATCTATAAACATTCCTAAGAATAAAAAGTAATAAGTTTATCATTACTAAAACCATCATAGGAGATGTTGCATACTTAATGAATACTTCTGCTATTCTCATAGCAACTTGTTCTCTTGCAATAATATCTCCAAAGAAAGTAACTGTCATTATCATAAGTACTGTTACTCCACTTATTGCAACAGCTTCAATACAATGTCCAAAGAAAGATTTTACAGTTAATTCTTTATAGATAAATCCTCCTAAAATTATTGAATAGAAAGTTGCTATAACAGCAGCTTCTGTGGGAGTAAATATTCCTGAGAATATCCCACCAATTATCAAAACAGGTGTTAATAATGCCCAAAAATGATCTTTTAAATGCTATCCATCTTTCTTGTGGAGTAGCTTTAGTAGCTTTTTATAACCTCTTTTTTACATACAAAGTAGTTCATTATCATAAGTGCAATAGTAGTTAAGAAACCTGGAACAAAAACCAGATAAAAAAATAATTTTTGCTATTGATTGGTTTTGCTATAACTCCATATATAATCATACTTATGCTAGGAGGAACTAATGGTCCTATGATACAAGAAGCAGCTGTAAGTCCACCACAAATATCATCATCATATCCTTCATCTCTCATTGCCTTTTATTTCAAGTTGGCCTAAACCTCCTGCATCAGCAATAGCTGAACCTGACATCCCAGAGAATATTAGACTTGCTGCAACATTAACATGTCCCATTCCACCTGTATAATGTCCTAACATTGCCTTAGCAAAGTTAAATATTCTTTCTGTTATTCCAGCACCATTCATTAAAAATTCCAGTTAATATAAAGAATGGAACACTTAAAAAGACTGAAACTATCTAAACTATAAACTAGTTTATCAGATGCAAAAATATACAACTTTCCATCTAGTAAGAGCAAAATATAGAATACAAGCTATAAGTAATGACCAACCAACTGGAACACCAAAAAAATATCATTATTAACCAAGCTAGTAAGACATAATAAACAGTCATTTCACTCAAGATCAAAGTATTCTGATAGTTTTAAAACCTTAAATAATTCTGGTTTTATAAATGCTATAAGAACTAAAATTATCATTAAAGCTAACATAAAAAAATAGGTTTAATACATACTTTTCCTTCAGTATAATTTTTCTGAATATGCTTGATAAAAATCTAACTAGCATTAATAAAGTGATAAGAGGTAAAGCTAAATACATCCATTTCATTGAAATTCCCAATGAAACTATTTCTAACTCTTCCTTTTTTTATAAATAGATCGTATCCAAAAATATAGAAAGAATATTAAGCAACCTAAAATCAAAAATTTGTATAATTGTAAAGACAACTTTTTGCATTGATTTTTGGAAATTTAGCATATAGGAAGTCAATCATTATATGTTGTTGACTTCTTATTCCCATACTAACTCCAAGTAAACCAACATAAACAAACATTAATCTTGATAACTCTTCACTCCAGATAAGAGGACTATCAAAAAAACTTGTCTTGCAAAAAAATTTGTATAACAAGAATAAGAAACAGTCCGATAAATAGACTTCCTCCTATCCATTCTTCAAGTTTATTAAATATTTTCATTTTTATCTCACCTTTAAATACAAATTATCTAACTGCATCTATTGCTTTTTATTGCATCTTCTCCAACTTTTCCATTTTTCTTTGTATATTCATTATAGAAAGGTTTCATAGCTTTTTTTGAATTCTTCTAAGTTTGGTTCAGTTATAGTAACTCCTTTACCTTTGAAGAAATCTTTAAGTGATTTTTCTTCATCCATAAATAATTTTGTATGATATTCTGCTGCAACTTCAGCTGATTCTTTTACAACTTTTTGAAGATTTTTCAGGTAGTTCTTCCATAGTAATATTACTTACAAGATATAATTGGTCATTTAATATATGGTTAGTTATAGCCAAATATTTTTTTGAACTTCATAGAATTTTTGTGCTTTTTATTGTTGATAATGGATTTTCTTGACCATCAACAGCATTTGTTTTGTAATGCAAGATAAACTTCAGAGAAAGCCATAGGTGTAGGTGCTGCACCAGTATATTTTTGCATAAGCTAGATTAGCAACAACTGATGGAACTCTTAGTTTCATACCTTTCATATCAGCTATAGTTTTTTTATTGCTTTATTAGAAGTTGTTTGTCTAGTTCCATTATATGCTTGTGCTAAAACAGTCATACCTTTTTTTATCATGTACTTTTTTTGAATAAGTCTTTACCAAATTTAGTATTTACAGCTTTCTTCATATGGTTAAAGTCTTTAATCATATAAGGTAAAGTGAATACTTCAGCTTCTGGGAAAAAAATGTAGAAAAATCTTCCAGTTTCAGAGAAAGTGAAATCTAAAAGCTCCCCCTTCTAATTGTTGCATCATAGCAAGGTCATCTTTACCTAATTGAGCATTAGGATATAATTTTAATTCAATTTCTCCATTAGATCTTTTCTTTAATTCTTTTTGCAAATACTTCAGCTGCTTTTGTATTCATTTTGAGAAGTTCCTGCAGTCATACCCATTTTTTTAAATTATACTTTGCTGCAAAAAGCAGAAGTAGCCATAACTCCAAATAAAATTGCCATTTTTAAAAAAACTTGTTTTTTTCTCATAATTTTCCTCCTAATTTTTTTATTTTAAATTTTCTATAAGTAAAACTTTTTGGTTCTAAAAATTATATTTTTTTAATTTTTTTCCCATTTCTTTATATAATATATCAACCATAAGTTGACATGCCTTATATCCAGTACCATAAACATCATCAGCAACAGTTGCTAATATTTTTTTCAATTATTAACTTTCTTATTCTATTTCCTATACCAGTTGTGATATTTTTTTTGTTTCCTTAAAATATCATCTGGAAGTTCTAATAGAATATCTTGAGCATATCTATTAATAAATATTGAGCTAATATTTTCTTTCTTAAAAAAAGCTCTTCCAAATAGACTAGAGAATCTTCAAGACCATTTTTTTCTAATAGGACCAATTACATTCATTTTATCTTCATTTGCTCTATCTAAAAAAACCATTTTAGATAATATTTAGAAGATATATTATCATCTCCATTATCTATTACTAAAACTTTATCATTAACATTTAAAGACTTTCCTAAGAACTCAGCAACAAGACGACCACATTTTTTTGATAATCCGTTCCCACATAAGCTATTTTTTTAGATAGAAAAAAACACTCATAGATATAAATTTAATTTTTTTTCTAAATAAGGATTAATCAAGTTCAAAATTTTTTTCTCTATCTAGGGGAATTATTATAATTCCATCTATTTGTTTGTTTGAATCTAATAATTTTTTTAATTCTAAAACTTGTTCGATAGGTTTATTTATATCAGTAATAATTTCTATAATTTCTAAGTTATGATGTTTATACTCTTTCTTTTGCACCTTGTATTCCAAGCTTTATTTGCTCTGTATAGTAACTATTTTTTTGATTCAACTATAAAAACTATAAATTATCTTTTTACTTGCAAGTAAAAGTGCCAACATAGTTTTTTTTCATAACCCTAATTCCTTTACAAGTTTTTAAAAATTTTTTTCCTTAGTTTCAGGATTTATATTTGGACTATTATTTATAGCTCTTGCTATAGTTGTCCTACTAAGTCCTAAACGAGCTGCAAGTTCTTTTTGTGTTATCATAATGCTTTCCTTTTTGCTTATTTAGAAATTATATAAGCTTTTATACATTCTTTCTGTTCTAACTCCTGGTTTAATTTCTCCATTTATTGAGTAGATGTTATTGTTCATCATCAGTAATGCAGCTCCACAAGGTGCATCAAATGGAACTTCACCTATTGATTTCCAAGAATTTTTTTGTAGCATCAAAAAAATTAAAAATTTTTTTCTATTCCAATTATACCAACTTGGTTCTGCTCCAAAAATAAAGCAACCTTATAATTTTTTTAACTCATCATCTTTTTAAGTTAGTAAGTTTATCATTGGCTTCATTCCATAAATCATAGTTAAATCCACCTATAACAAGCATTTTATCATTAGCTATTTTTTTATAGAATTGGCTCCAAGTAATAATATTTTTTTCATTATCTATAACAACATCCGCTGTTTTTTTCCCAAGTATTTGTTTTTAAAATTATAAGCATAACCATCTACATAAGAAACGTTTGAACCACCACTAAAAAAACATAAAAATTTGTTATTTAAAAATTTGTCCAACTGTTTGTTGTCTTGCTTCTCCAGGGAATGCTGCTAATTCCTTAGTTTCTTTAGTTTTTTTAAATCAAAAAGCATAGAATTTATTACTATTTACATTCTTTCCTTCAGAGTTTTCAATTTTTTTCCAACTCCATAGTAAATTTTTTTCCGTCTTTGTATTGAGCTACTCCATTTTCAAAAACCTAAAGGAAGTTTTGCATAGATTTCTGTTTTTAATTTTCCATTTTTTTACAGTCACTTTTAAAAACATCTCTCATATGTTCAGCATCAGGACTACCACCTAAATAATAAATAGCATTTTTCTTCTTTTTACACTTACTGATGCTCCATAACCAATTGGATAATCTAATTGGATTTGATCGATAGTTTCTAGTTTACCATTTACATCTTTAAGTAAATATAAATCTTTGTGTGTAACTTTCTTTCCACCTTTTTTTCTAACACTTCTGGGAAATTAGCTCCACCTCCAACTATAGCATAGTTTCCTATAACACCTTGTAATAAACCAGCCGTACCGATATTTTTTTTATCAAAGTCTTTTTTTGAGCAGGCAAACTGCCAGCGTAATCCCATACTAATCTATTTTTTTCAATAGACATAGTTTTTTTGATTTGCATACCCCAAAGAAGACAAAAAAACATAAAAAAATAAGAAATACAAAATCTTTTTACCCATAAACTCATCTCCTTAAAATAGTTATTATGTTCACGAGAACATATTTCTAATAATACTATATATCACTTTTTATTTGATAATGTCAATTAAATTGTTAGGAATTATTTTTTTAAGATTCCAATAATAATCCTTTTTTTATACTTAAAAAAATTACATTGAGTAGATTTTTTTGAAATAAAGTCATTAGTTTTTACAAAAAGTAAACTTATGACAAAAATATAGAAAAAAAGTGATATAATTGGATGAATAAGAAATTATCAAATTTGAACTAGCCAATTAAGATTAAAAAAATACATGCAGTAAATATAATATGATTAAAAAGAACAAATTTCACTATTAGATTTAGTTCATATAAATTAATGTAAATTAAAGACTCAAGCATTTTGAAAGAAGGTATCAAAATGAATTCCAAAAAAATAAGGAAAGACCGTGAAGAGCTATGGGCAAAAAAACAAATATTATGTATTAAGTAAATCACATAAAGTATATCTAGAGATAAGAGAGTATTTGAAAGAAAAAGAGGTAGATTTTTTTATTTCTTAATGAAAAAAATACAAAGAGTAAGGAATATTGAAGAAAGCAAAAAAAGATTTCAGTAATGCTATTCTTCATGTATGGGGATATTTCAAAAAAATGAAGCAACTGAAATTGAAAAAAACAAGTATTACATAATTTACTAGAAGAATATATGAGAGGAAAAAAGATCAGAAATCTGTAATAGAATATATTAATATTTTTACTGAAGAAATATCCAAATGAATATTTACAAAAAAATCTACTTTATTAAAAAGGAGAAGAAGATGAGACTTTGGCATGAAGAAATTATACACCTATTACCTAAAAAAATCAGCTTCTTGGACAACATAGAGAGTGTTGTGCACTTAGAGGTAATGGATGGGGTAAAAAAACATAAAACTGTAGATTATGTATTTTTTTGTATTCTCCATATCACTTATTTATATATCATTTATTAGTTATGGATGAAATGGAAAAAAAGAGGATATAAAGTTTCTATAGAATGGAGAGATAAGAATTATAGGGGAAAGCAAAGCAGAAAAAAATATGATGCTCTTGAGGAAAAAAACTATAGATAAGCCAATTTACAAAGAACATAATGCTGAGTACATGATTGATTGTATAGAAAAACTTACAAAAAAAGGTATAGAATTAGAAGTATAATAGTTTAATCCTAATAAAAAAAGAGAATTTTTTTAAGTTTTTAATTCTTAAAAAAATTCTCTTGATTCTATTAGGTCATAGTCTAAACTTATTTATCAACACTATTTGATAAATAATCCTTATAATTTAATCAAATAAATTTAAATATTTTTTTCTATATGTATTCCTTTTTTTCTTATCTTCTTGGTCTTTATTTTTCAAAAAAACAATCTCTTTTTACAATTTTTCATTGCTTTTTTTCTGTAGCAACTTTTAAAGATTTTTCCTTCTAATGTTTCACTTATTATAACAGAAGAAAAATATATCACCTGTTCCTGGAAAAATAAGTTGGAATTTCTTCATAAGGTAAATAAAAGTATTCATTAATTTTACTATCAAAAACCAGCAACCATTTTAGTTTCAACAGAAGGGATTGAAGTAACTACAACAGATTTTACACCTATTTCCCTTTATTTTTATTTATAATTGCATTTATTTCTTCAGTTGAAATACCCTCTTTATATTTAGTTTTTTTGTCAAAAAGACAACTTTCAGTATAGTTAGGCATTGTTACATCAGAAACAGAGATAATATTTTTTTCATATAATCTACAGTATCAGGACTGATTCCAGAATATAATTCTCCATTATCTGCCATTATAGGATCATTAAAAATGAAAAACTCCTTTTTTTAGATTGCTCTTCACAAAAACTTTGATATAGTTTCCATTTGTTTTTTTGTAAAAAAATAAAAACCTGTTGAAATAACATCAAAAGAAAAAAATTTAATTCTTTCCAGATTTTCAAAGTTTCTTCTATATATTCAGTTGTATCTTCTATTCTAAATTTTTTTCATAATTTAAAGTATTAGAAACTATTGCTGTGGGTAAGTTATAAAGATTAAAACCCTTGTAAGATAAAAATAGGTAGCATAGCTGATAGAGCAACTTTTTCCATATCCTGCTATATCATTAATTAAAAAGAACCTTTGTATCTTGTATTGACATAAGTATTACCTCCATAAAGTTGTTATAAATTAACAACTTAATAAATTTTATCAATATCTAAATTTTTTTAGATATTCTCTTATATTATCTTTTGTTTCTTCATTTCTAAGTCCAAATTCAATATTGGCTTTAAGAAGTCCAGCTTTACTTCCTATATCATATCTTTTTCCAATAAAATTATATGATAAGACATCTTCTCCATCTTTCATCATAGCAAGTATTCCATCTGTTAATTGAATTTCTCCATTTTTTTCCAGGTTTAGTTTCTTCTAAAAAAACTTAAAAAAACTTTTCCTGAAAGAAGGTATCTACCTAAACACGCTATTCTTGAAGGAGCATCTTCTATAGAAGGTTTTTTTCTAAAAAAATCTAGCATTTGAAAGGTAGCTTCATCAAATTTATTTCCTAATTTGGCTATACCATATTTAGATACATCTTCAGTTGCTACTTCTTGGCAACCTATTATACTTTTTCCATAAAGTTCATATTTTTTTCTATCATTTGTTTAGTGACTGGTTTTTCAGGATTATATATAATATCATCACCTAAAGCAATAACAAAAGGATCATCTCCTATAAAAGATTTTGCCTTTTAATATTGCATGACCTAAACCAAGTGGCATATTCTGTCTTACATAATAGATATTTGCCATAGTTGAGATATGAGAAACTTTATCTAGTAATTCAGACTTGTGCTCATTTTTTTAAAAGTATTTTTCTAATTCATAAGAAAAAAATCAAAGTGATCTTCTATTGAATTTTTTTATTTCTTCCTGTTATTATAACAATATCTGTTATTCCAGAAGCAACAAGTTCTTCAACTATATATTGCAACGAAGGCTTGTCAACTATTGTAAGCATTTCTTTTTGGTAGTGCCTTTGTTGCTGGTAAAACTCTTGTTCCTAATCCAGCAACAGGAATGACAGCCTTAGTAACTTTTTTTCATAAAAAGCCTCCTTTAAAGACATTTTTTTCTCCATAATGAGTCTCTTTTTTTAAATTTCTCCCATTCTTTTTTTCATCACTAAAAATCTAAACCTCTATCTTCTGTTTTTATCAACTTCTTCATTTATATAGTGATTTATAGAATAAAAAAATATCCTCTATCATTTTTTTAATATCATCTTTTAAAGTTAAAAAAACTCATAATCATTTGGGACTAGTTCTAAACCTTTCTCTATACATTTATAAACTTTATCAAGTTCTCCAAATTTATAGTATAATCTGGCAAGTTCTAGCCAATTCCAAGGATAAGTAGAATCAACCTCTGTTCCCAATATAAAAATATTTTTAAAAGCTTCTTTATATTTCCTAAGTCTTGCAATAGAAACTGCATATCTATAGTACCAAGTAGGATTTTTTTATTCCTTTTTCTTTCTACCTTTTTTTAATATTTTTTTCTGCCTTTGCATATCCTTTATAATTCCATAAATTAATATATACAAAAAGCTCTCCAAAGTGCTACATCTAAATCATTATTCATTTCTTCATCAGAATAATTGTTATCAGTTTGAATATCGTTTATTCTATCTATTATTTCACTAAAATATTCTACATTTTCAAAAAAATTCTTTATCTTTTTGGCTAATAATTCCCATAGCTACTCCTTTTTAGCTAAAAAAATTAACTTACAATAGCTCCAGCTTCAACTGACTTATCAATTTTTTTATTAAAGAGACACCATTTTTTTATCTTCAGTAGTTAGTAACATTCCTTGTGATAACTCGCCTTTTAGTTTTGCAAATTTTAAGTTAACAACAGCTAAAAACTTTTTTTCTCCAACTAAAGCTTTATAGTCAGGATAAAACTTAGCAAGACCTGAAATTATTTGTCTTTCAAATTCTCCATCAAATACTTTAAATTTAAGTAATTTATCTGCTCCCTTAACTTTATCAACATCTAAAAATTTCAACAATCTTTATTTGAACTTTATTAAAATCATCTATAGCAATAGGATTTTTCTATTTTTTTAATTCTTTTTTTAACTTCTTCAACAACTTCTTCTTTTTTTCAATTTCTATTCTTGGGAATATTGGACTTGCTTCACCAAGTTGATGTCCTTCTTTGAAAAATGTTCCATTCTTTTTATGTCATCAAACTTTAAGCTAGTAATATCTTTGTCTATACCTAATTGATTAGAAATTTTTTTGAGCAGACTCAGGCATATAAGGAGCTATTAAAAATGCTATCTTATATAGTCCCTCAGATAAAATGTTCATAACAGCAACAAGTCTAGCTTTTTTTAGTTTCATCTTTTGCTAGAGCCCAAGGCATAGTTTCATCAATATATTTATTTAATCTTGAAATAAATCTCCAAATAGTTTCTAATGCTCTTGAGAATTCAAATAAATACATATATTTTTTTCAACATCTTTAATAGTTTCATCAAACATAGCTTTGATTACATCATCTATTTCTTCAGAAAGCAGATGAGGCTACAACTACTCCATTAAAAGTATTTTTTTTATACATTCCTAATGTTCTATTTAATAAGTTTCCTAAGTCATTAGCTAAATCTGAATTTAATCTTCCTACTATTCCTTTTTGTAGAATAGTCACCATCAGTACCAAAGTTTGCTTCTCTTAAAAGATAATATCTAAAAGCATCTACTCCATATTTTTTTAATTTCATTATATGGATCTACAACATTACCTTTTTGATTTAGACATTTTTTTCACCTTCAGATGTCCACCAACCATGAGCAACTATACTATCTGGCAATTTAATTCCAGCTGATAAAAAGCATACAAGGCCAAATAATAGCATGGAATCTTATTATATCTTTTTCCTATTAAGTGAACTACTCTTGCATTATTCCAGAATTTATCGAATTTCTTATCATCATTTTCAAATCCTGCTGATGTGATATAGTTTGTCAAAGCATCAAACCAAACATAAGTAATATGACCGGGAGCAAATTCTATAGGGTATTCCCCAAGTAAAAAGTATTTCTTGAGATTGATAAATCTTGTAAACCTTGTTTAATAAAAGAGATTACTTCATTTCTACGAGAATGAGGTAGAATAAAGTCAGGATGTTCATCTATATGTTTAAGTAGAGCATCTGCATATTTTTGACATTTTAAAGAAGTATGATTCTTCTTTTTAAAAACAGTAAGTTCTTTTTCCACAGTCAGGACATTTGTTACTACCATTTAATTGATTTTCAGGAAAGAAAGTTTCACAAGAAACACAATATTTTTCCTTCGTATTCTCCTTTATAGATGTCACCTTTTTTTCGTGAACTATTTCTAAAAATCTTTTTTTAACTGCTTTTTTTATGTCTTTCTTCAGTTGTTCTGATAAAAATCATCATATTTTTATATCTAAAAGCAACCCACATATTCTTAAAGTTAGGAGTCATTTTATCTGTCCAAGCTTGTGGAGTAAATCCATTTTGTTCCGCTGCTTGTTCAACCTTTTGTCCATGTTCATCAAGTCCTGTAACAAAATGAGTATCCATTCCCATAGCTTTATTGTATCTATTAATAACATCTGCTGCTATTGTTGTATATGCACTTCCTACATGAGGATTACCATTTACATAATATATTGGTGTACTTACAAAAAAATTCTTTTTCATATTCTTCACTTACCCTTCATAGATTTTATTTAAATCATTTATAGTCTTTTTCTACAATTTCTGTATATTTATCTAAATCTTCATTTTCATCAATTATCATAGCTTCACCTAAGACAATTCTTACCTTTGAAAAAGGTTTAGGAATTTCAAATTTATCCCAAGTTTTTTTCAATATCCACTTATTACTGTATGAAATTCCTACTGGAACAAGTGGCACAGAAGTTTTTTTGGCACAGATATAGTAAACCTTTTTTTTGCTTTTTTTCTTTAGGGACCTTTAGGACCATCTAAAGGAGTCCCTATTGAATAACCTTTTTTTAAATATTTTTAAAAGAGATATTGTACTTGAAATTGATTTTTTTATCAGATGAACCTCTTACAAGTACGTAGCCCATTTTTTTCAAGAGGAACAGAAATTAGTTCACCATCTTTAGTAGGACTTGACATTGCAAGTTTTTTTCTCAACATCTTTAAAGAATATTGGAGTTATAAAAAGTTTACTATGCCAAAAATCCATAGATATGTGCTTTTTTTGCATATCTATATTATATTTATTTACAATCTCTACCCTTAAAGTAAAAAGATATAATTCTTAAAAATGTAATAAAGTATTGTACCTAATATCCTATATTTTTTTATTTTCTTCCATAATCACCTCTTAAGAAAAAAATAACTCAAGAGAAATTAAATCTCTTGAGTTTCTCTTTAAAAAATAAGCCAGGAATATTTATTCCACCTGTTACTTTTGCCATTTCTTTTTCAGCCATTTCTTCAGCTTCAGCCATAGCATTTTTTTAACAGCTGTTAGTATTAAGTCTTCTAACATTTCTTTGTCAGTAGCAGCTTCTTTTTACTATTTCATCAGATAACTTTACTTCTACAAGTTCTTTTTTTGACCGTTAACCTTTACAGAAACAGCTCCTCCACCAACAGATGAACTAACTTCTTTAGATTTTTAATTGTTCTTGAATTTCTAACATTTGTTGTTGCATAACTTGAGCTTGTTTTACTATATCAGCTTGATTACCAGCTGGTTTAGCACCTTTTAGTTTTTCTAACCATTTTCTCCTCCTAAAAAAACTTTTTACATATTTCTAATTATACACATAATTTACAAATAATTCAATATCTATTTAAAATTTGTAAAAAAATATTTTTTTTAGAATATAATAATTTAAGAATATTAAGTTTAAAAGAGGGAAAAAAATATGGAAAAATAATTTATTTAAAAATACATTCAGAATATAAGCCTATGGGAGATCGACCTACTGCAATAGAGAGCATAGTAAAAAAATATAGAAAGGGGAGTTAAAGATCAAGTTCTTTTTAGGAGTAACAGGTTCAGGAAAAAAACATTTACTATAGCTAATGTTATAGAAAGACTACAAAGACCTGCTTTTAATAATTGCACCAAATAAAACTTTAGCAGCTCAACTTTATTCAGAGTATAAGAAGTTTTTTTCCTGAAAATGCTGTAGAGTATTTCGTTTCATATTATGATTATTATCAACCAGAAGCCTATAAAAAAACAACAGACACTTATATAGAAAAAAAGATTCATCAGTCAACGATGAGATAGATAAACTTCGTAACGCTGCAACAGCAGCTTTGATCCATAGAAGAGATGTTATTATTGTGGCATCTGTTTCTTCTATTTATGGCTTAGGTTCACCTGATACTTATAGAAAAAAATGACTATTCCTATAGATAAACAAACTGGAATCGAAAGAAAAAGAATTGATGAAAAAAATTGATTGCCTTAAGATACGAAAGAAATGATATCGCCTTTGAAAGAGGAAAAATTTAGAATAAAAAGGTGATGTTATTGATATCTATCCTTCATATATGAATAATGGTTATAGGCTTGAATATTGGGGAGATGATTTAGAAGAAATTTCTGAAATCAACACTTTAACTGGACAGAAAAATAAAAAAAGAACCTAGAAAGAATAGTTATCTATCCAGCTACACAATATTTAACAGCTGATGATGATAAAGATAGAATTATAGAAGAGATAAAAGATGATTTAAGAGTAGAGGTAAAAAAAGCTTTGAAGATGAGAAAAAAACTTTTGGAAGCACAAAGATTAAGACAAAGAACTGAATATGATTTAGAAATGATAACTGAGATAGGTTATTGTAAAGGAATTGAAAAACTATTCAAGGTATTTATCAGGTAAAAAGACCTGGAGAAACACCAGATACTTTATTTGAATATTTTTCCAAAAGACTTTTTACTTTTTTTATAGATGAGTCACATATAACAGTACCACAAGTTAGAGGTATGTATAATGGAGATAGAGCAAGAAAAAGAAGCCTTAGTTGAAAAATGGCTTTAGATTGAAAAGCAACCCTTGATAACAGGCCACTGAGATTTGAAGAATTTAGAGAAAAAAATCTAATCAGACAGTTTTTTTATTTCGGCAACACCAGGAGATTTTTGAAGTTGAAGTTTCTGATAATAATATAGCCGAACAACTTATAAGACCAACGGGTATAGTTGATCCTGAAATAGAAATAAGACCAACTAAAAAAATCAAGTTGATGATCTATTAGAAGAAATAAGAAAAAAAGAGTTACTAAAAAAAGAAAGAGTTCTAGTTACTACACTTACCAAAAAAATAGCAGAAGAGCTTACAGAATACTATATTGAATTAGGTGTTAAGGTAAAGTATATGCACTCTGATATTGATACTTTGGAAAGAATTGAAATTATTAGAGCATTAAGAAAAGGTGAAATAGATGTTATCGTAGGTATTAACCTTTTTAAGAGAAGGATTAGATATACCTGAAGTATCTTTGGTTGCTATTATGGAAAGCAGATAAAGAAGGATTTTTTTAAGAAGTAGAAGATCTTTTAGTTCAAACTATAGGTAGAGCTGCAAGAAATGTTGAAGGTAGGGTTATTCTTTATGCTGACATTATGACAGATTCTATGAAGGAAGCTATAATAGAAACTGAAAGAAGAAGAAAGATTCAAAAAAAGAATATAACGCTTATAATAATATAGATCCAAAGAGTATTGTCAAAGAAATAGCTGAGGATTTAATCAATTTAGATTATGGTATTGAAGACAAGAAGTTTGAAAATGATAAGAAAGTATTTAGAAGTAAAAGCAGATATTGAAAAAAGAAATAATTAAGCTCGAAAAAGAAAAATTAAAAAAACTTGTAGGAGAACTTGATTTTGAACAAGCAATAGTTTTAAGAGATGAGATGTTAAAAATTAAAAGAGTTGCTATTAGATTTCTAAAAAAATAGAAAAGGTTGACTATGGAACGAATAATTATGCACTATGATATGGATGCTTTCTATGCTTCTATTGAAATAAATAGAAATCCAAAAATTAAAAAAATAAGCCTTTAGTTGTTGGAGAAAAATATTGTTACAACTGCTAGTTATGAAGCAAGAAAATATGGTATACATTCTGCAATGAAAGTTTCAGATGCTAAGTTACTCTGTCCAAAAACTTATTGCTATACCTGTGGATAAGAAAGAATATATTAGAATTTCTAATGAGATTCATAACTTAATTTTTAAAAAAATAACTAATAAGGTTGAATTCATTGCGACAGATGAAGGCTACATAGATTTAACAGGAATAGTAAAACCTGAAAAATAAAAAAAGCAATTTGCTTTGAAATTTAAAGAAAAGAATAAAAAGAATTAACTAATTTAACTTGTTCTGTAGGAATAGGCTTTTAATAAATTATCTGCAAAGATTGCAAGTGATATAAATAAACCTTTTTGGTATATATTTTTTTGAAAAATGAAAAAAAGATTTTATTGAATATATCTCGGATAAAAAAATAAAAAAATTATTCCTGGAGTTGGAAGAAAAATTTTTCTGAAATTTTTAAAAACATGATAAAAATTTTTTTCTTGTAAAAGATGTTTTTAAATATTCTTTGGATTATTTAGTTAAAAAAATATGGGAAATCTCGTGGAGAAAAATTTATATTGTTCTGTCAGAGGAATAAATCATGATGAGGTTGAATATGAAAGAGAAATTCACTCAATAGGTAATGAAGAAACTTATTCTATATCTTTACAAACTACTTCAGAATTAGAAAGAGAATTTAATTCTTTGTTCGAATATACTTATCAAAGATTGATAAAAAAACAATGTATTTTCTCAAAAGTATCACTGTAAAAAAATAAGATATACCTCTTTTAAGACTTATACTAAAAAGTAAAAAAATTAAAAATTTGCTACAAAGGATAAGGATTTTTCTTTATAATGAAATGCTAGAACTTTTTAAATTCATTTGAGCTAGAAGATGAGATAAGACTTTTAGGAATATACTTCGGTGACATAAAAAAAGAAATAGTTTAGTACAATTGGCATTTAATAAAAATTTATAAATAAAAAGGGGCTATTTTTGAACTGCACCCATAATCTTGGACACAAGATTGGAGGTGCAGTTCAATTACTAAATTAATAAAAAAATAGTTCGTTACTGTGGAAATTTCTTAATGATAAAAAAATCAAGAATCTGCATCATAAGAAGCTCTAAGCAATAAATTGCTAAGTACTTCTAAGAAATCAGGAAACTCGTTATACTCAGGCACTCCTGCATTTGCTCGACTCATTCTATTTGATTTTTTTATCTAAAAATTTCCATTCGTAACTCAATTATTTTTTTACTTTAGGATTGAAATTTTGATTTTGCAACAGTACCTAAATAATTTCAAAAATTTTTAAATAAATTGGCAATCTTTAATTTCAGCCATTTTATAAATTAGTTCACCTTTTAATAACTCTTTGCATTGAACCATATTTTTTTATAATTTCTTTATCACTTCTTTCAGTATTGCAATTTTTTTAAAAAAATGTATTTTTGAATTAAAATTAAAGATTTTTTTCATCTATACTAATAGAAATTAGAAAATTTTCCATAGATATATTTGAAAAATTCACAATTTTTTTATTTGAGAACTATGACCTAACTCAATAAAAATTTTTCCTTAATAAGTCCATTTCCAGAGAATTTACAGTTTTTCAAATATAATTTTTATTATGGTAATAGCTAGGACGAAGACTATATTCATTGATATAATCTCTAGTAGAAGGAAATAGAGAATCACTACAATTTCTAAATTCTGTATTTTTTTATATATAATAAATTGCTATTTCTTTCCTGACAAATAAAACTACAGTTTTCAAAAAACAATTGTTGACACTTTCAGTTTTTTTAAAAATGTTTTTTTAATGAATAAAAAAAGAACAATTATCTATATATTCTGCTGTAATTTTTTTAAAAGAAAATTTATTTTTCCAAATGGTTATTAAAAAAATAGAATTCTTTACTATTAGCTTTTTTTATTAGGATAATTATCACCAATAAGTTGATTATATTGTCTTTCATTATCGTAAAAATATATATCTACTTTATTGTTTGTAAAAAAATAGCAGATTTTTTTGATTATTAATATAAAAATAATACTTCATTATTATGTATATACTCTTTTATTGGTATTTTAAAAATCAGGAAGTTTTTTTCTTGAATAATTGAACAATCTTTCATCAAGAAATCTCCATATACATTTATTTTAAAGAAGTTTCTTACGCAATTTCTAAATTCACAATTTTTCAACACTAGCATCAATTACATATGAATTTATACAATTTAAACAGTCTATAAAAAAATTGTATTTTTTTAAATAGATATTAGATTTTTTTAAATCCTCTCCCTTTATAAAAAAAGTTTTTTTATCATAGTTTTTTTACAAATAACAGTAGAATTTTTCAACTTTTTAAAAGTAGAATTGTTTCCTAGGTTTATTTTTATTAAATATTTTTTTAGCTTCAGTATTTAGAATTTCATTGTAATAAAGAGTACAATTTTTTTAATTTCTAAAGTTCCTGAACAATTGATCATTGAAGATATATGAATATTTTTTTATTTTCTATTACATATATTTTTTTCCCTCTTTTATATTAAGCATTGAATTTATATATAAATCATCTTTTTTTCAATTTCTATTTCTTCAATACTATTAATAAAATCTAAAAAGAAAAATCATCATCTTCAAAAATCTTTATTATAGTTATTAGCATATCTAAAAAAATTATTCCATCAAAAATTACTATCTCTTTCAACTTGATTTTTTTGATTTCATCTATTTTTCTTTTCTGAAAAAAATAAAAACATTTCAATAAAATTTAATATCTGATAATTAGTTTTTTTAAAATATTAAAATTATTATTTTTTTAAGTAAATATATTCTAGGCAAGATATTAAGATTTGTGTTTTTTTCATTATTACTATCAAGTTCATTAATAGCAAATTCTAAATTATCATATTCAACTCTACTTATGTTAAGCTGGTTTAAAAATAAAATTTACATATAATTTTTTTGATTATCATTTGTATAATCAAATAAAGTAGAAAAGTTTATTTAAACAAAGCAGATAATATTTCTTTTGCTTGTAATGATAAATCTTCAGGTTTTATTTTTCCTCTTTATATCCAAAAACTTTATCCTCAAGTTTTTTTAATTCTGTTTAAAAGATAAATATCATTTTCTCCTAATTTTTTTCTATATCTTTTGCATTATTTTTTTACTAACTCAGATATTTCAGAAGATTTTTTTCAGACAATAACAATAGTACTCTAATCAATATTTCTTGAGCTTGAGCTAAGGTGTTTATTTGTTCTGCTAATCTAATATTTTTTTATTTGAAAATGTAATCATATTAAACAGCCTATTAAACCATCTTTCATTTTTTTAATTCATTGAATTGATTTTCTGATGAAGTTGATAATTTTTTTATAGCTAAAGCTATTGAATCTACATCTTCATTTTCTATATTTCTGTTTAAAACTAATAAATTCTCTTTCATAAAAAAATTACTCTCCTTTTTAGTTTTTTTCAAATATATCAAAAATTATTTTTTTATTCTTTGTGATATTTCTTTTGTTTCATTGATATTTTTTTTCAGTTATTTTTTTATATTTTTTTGAAACTTCTTCATAATAATCTAATAAATTAATGCTCATTCCATAAATATATCCTGAACTATTTAATATTGCCTTATAACCTCCTTCCCCATATATTTCATCTAAAATATTAGAAACTGTTTTATTAATATATATACCAACTGTAACTCCTACAATAGCTCCTATAGTTGCTGGTGGAAAAAAATAAACTTACACCTGATATTGCTCCACCTGTTAATAAACCATTAGTTGCATCTTTTGAAATTTCTTTAAAAGCTTCTTCTCTATCAATTTCACCGTTTCTATATCTAATATAGTTAGTTATAGATGAGATAGAAAAGACTTATTGCCCCACCAATAATCGCTCCTTGCCCAACTTTTTTTAATAGCTGTTTACTAGTTATAGAAGGTGTAGCTTCTCCATTTTTTTAATTTTATTCAATAATCTTTCATTTGAATCTCTTATATCCTTTTGCAGAATTAATTTCTTCAACAGGATTATTTACTCCAGCTTCTCTTAAAGCTTTTTGTCATTCCTTTAGGACCTACAACTAATTCATTTTCTTCAAGAGTACCTTTTTTTTAAAAGCCTCATTAATATCATTTACTCCTGTACTATCTTTTAGTCATAGTATCTATAGAAGCTTTTATTGTAACTCTCTTAACATTTCCTGTAATTCTATTTACTATTTGTCCATCAACACCAGCAACATTACCATTATATAAAAACACTTTCATTAAATATACTTGATGATTTTCCTTTTTTTCATATCGAAGCCAATCAACTTCTTGAGAAGCACCGGTTATTTTTTTATCATAAAGTTATTTATAGCTTTTTTTAACAGTTTCTTCTTCTGATTTTCCAGTATTTTTCGGCTTTTTTTATAGCTTTTTTTAATGATTTCTATAAAAATATTTTTTTGAGCATTTTTGGGTGTTAAGAAAGCATTACAATTATTAAAAAAATTCTTCATTTAATCTTTTTAAATACTTGAATATCTCTAGAAACTTGATAAGTTCCTTCATAAGTTAAATCAGAATTCAATAGAGTATTTATAGGTTTAAAAAAATTTTTATTCATATTATTTGAAGTAATTAAATTATATTCTTCAGCAATAGTAATGAAATCAGCTACTTCTCCTAATAAATTTTTTTGTTATTTTTTTAGTTGTAACTTTATTTTTTTGGACATAATTCATTATCATCATGAATAGTAGCACATTTTTTTCACAATACCATTTCATATATTCCCCTCCTAATTTATATTATGATTATATTTTAAAAATCTTTGCTTTTTATTATAGCAATAGTTGATGACAAATTATGTCATTAATAAAAAAATATAAAAAAATAATTAAAGTAAATAGTTTATATTGTAATATATTTTTTTTATTATATCAATAAATAAAAAGAGTTAAACAAATAAATTTACTATTTATTTAACTCTTTACATTTTATAAAATTTCTAATAATTCTTCTTTTTTTATCAGCTATTAATTGTTTTTTTATATCTTTCAGCATCGATTTTTTTATATCTTCTTTCAAAAAGTTTTTGATTTCCTTTTTCTCCTCTTTTTAATCCTATTCTTGATTTTTATCCAAGAATATTCTTTATGAGATAAATCACTTAATTTATATGAATCCATATCTTTATATCTATCAAAAAAACTCTATCTATAATCTTTTTTTCTATATCTTTTTAAAGATATATCTTCTTTGCCCATTTTTTTATAATTTTATATTCTTTTTCTTACTAATTTATTAATTGGTCCAAGATACCAACCTTCAAAAATCCTCTTCAAATAAAAAAAGTCATTAATAAGCATTATATATTCTTTTTTTGTGAGAAATATAGAATTTTATGTAATTTAAGTTCATCTATTTCTTCATTTTTTTTCATCTTTATATTTTTTTGTTAAATATTTAGCGACATCTAAAAATTTTTTTCATTTTTTTCCTCCTGACAACTATATATAGTTTCTAATAGTTTTATAAACTCATCATTATCTAAAAAAATAATTTGAATAAAGCAGAGCGTAATTTCTTAATATTTTTTTATTGTCAACAATAATAATTTAATCTTTTTTTCTACTTCTTGCTCTAAAAATATTATAGTATGTTACCAAATTTTCTACTTCTCCATCTAAAAAAATTAATATTTCCTTTTTTTCTATATCAATAATTAATAAAAGGGAATCTCCGTCTTTATAATCTTTTTAATAAATTTATATTTTTTTAATAGATTTTATGGTTTTTAATCTTTCAAATATTTTTTTATATTTTTTTAAAAAGTAAAAAAATTTTATTAACTATTTTTTTAGAGGTAGTGAAATTTTCTTTTTTTCAAAAATTTTCTACAGTTTTACTACATCTTTTAAAAAAATAAGCCTTCCCATGTTTTTTTAATTTATTAAAACTACCTGACTTTTAAATTCTTATATTCTATTAAGTCATAAATTTCTACTGTTGTTGACCACAAATGTTGCAGTCTAGTCCTTATTTGAATTTCAAAAATTAAGACTTTTTATTTTCATAATTAAAGGTAAAAAAATTTTTATGAAGTGAACGATATCCATCTTTTTGAGGCAGTTCCACATAATCTTTATCATATTTTTAATTGAAAATTATCATCAATAAAGCAAATCATCTAATAATTTAGATACTTTATAGATTTCATTAATATTATTAACTATTATTCTAATTCCAGCTATATCATCTATCCTACTTAATTTAGAAGAATTAGGTCTTTGTAATTTATTTATTATTGACTCCATTCTTTTTTTAATCTAGTTACTATAATATATTCATTTGATAATTTTATTTTTTTTATAAAAATTCTTCAAATATGAGTTCATGAATTTGTCTAAAAATAATTAAATATCTCTTGCTCATCAGAGTTTAAAAATAATACTATCTTTTATTTTTTTACTCCTATTTTATTTATTTTTTTGAAATTGTGTACTCTATAAAATTTTTCACCTCCTCACTATATTTTTTTATATATTTTAACATTAAAAAAATAAAAAAATATAGTAACTTAAATTTTATTTCTTTAGCTATTTACAAAAAGTAAATAAATAGTGTATTATATTCGTAGATAAATAAAAGCTTAAAAAAATTCGTATAAGCCTAAAAATATGGAAAGGTGTCTCTACGGTTAACCACAAATTAACCAACTACGAAAAAAATATTATTACTGTATTTCTTTTTTTGATATAGAAATTTATTTTTTTGTATATTTTACGAGATGGAGGGAAAAACAGTGAAGTTAATAACTAAAAAAATAATATAAATAGAATAAGATTTAAGATAGCTGTTTTTCAAAGGGATAGTTGCGAACAGTTATAAGTGTAAATTGTAAACAATAATCTGAGTGTTTTTTTACTCAGATTTTTTTATTTATTATCAATTATTATAAACTATTATGGAGGAAAGAATGTCAGATTTAAGATTTTTTTGTTGAGAAGAAAAAAAGGTTTTTGATTTAGATGCAAAAAGATTGGAGAAACAATTAAGAGAAGAATTAGGAATAGACATAAAAGATCTAAGACTTATTAATTGTTATGATATCTTTAATCTAAGTGCTGATAAAGAAAATGTTAAGAAGATGATACTATCAGAACCAGTTACTGACTCAATAACAGAAGAGTTAGATTTAAAGGGGAAAAAAATATTTTTGCTGTTGAATTTCTACCTGGTCAATTTGATCAAAGAGCAGATTCAGCAATACAATGTATTGATATAGTTTCAACAGTTAAACAAAAATGTAGATGTCTTAACTTCAAAAAAATTATCATATTAAATGATGAACTTACAGATGAAGAGTTAAGTAGAATTAAGAAATTTTATATAAATCCTATTGAAATGAGAAAAAAAGATTTATCAGTTTTAAAGAAGGAAGAAATCTTATTTAATTCAGAAGTTATTACTTATGATAACTTTACTTCACTGAATGATGTTGACTTAGAAAAAAATGAGAACAGATTTAGGACTTTCAATGTCTTTTTGAAGATTTGAAATTTGTTCAAGATCACTATAAAGAAATAAAAAGAAATCCTACAGAAACAGAAATAAAAAGTTTTAGATACTTATTGGTCTGATCACTGTAGACATACAACTTTTGAAACAAAAAAATAAATAAAGTTACATTCCCAAATTCTGAATTTGGAAAACAAATGGAAAAAAAGAATTTAATGAATATTTAAAAATTAAAGGAAGATGTTTCTAAGAAAAAGAGCAGTTTCTCTAATGGATATGGCGACAATAGTTGCAAAAATATCTAAAGAAAGAAGGAAAAATTAGATAATTTAGAAGTTTCTGAAGAAAACAATGCTTGTTCAGTATATGTAGATGTTGAAGTAGAAGATTTTGAAGGAAAAAAATCTATTGAAAAAAATGGTTATTGATGTTTAAGAATGAAACTCATAACCACCCAACTGAAATAGAACCATTTGGAGGAGCTTCAACTTGTCTAGGAGGAGCTATAAGAGATCCATTATCAGGAAGAGCTTATGTTTATCAAGCAATAAGAGTTACAGGTTCTGGAAATCCTCTTGAAACTGTTGAAGAAACTTTAAAAGGTAAATTACCACAAAAGAAAATTACAACAGGAGCAGCTAGTGGTTATTCTTCTTATGGAAACCAAATAGGAATTGCAACTACGTTGGTATCTGAAATTTATCATGATGGATATAAGGCAAAAAAAGAATGGAAGTTGGAGCAGTTGTAGCAGCAGCACCTGTAGAAAATGTAGTTAGAAAATCTCCTACACCTGGAGATAGTATAATCATTATAGGTGGTAAGACAGGTAGAGATGGCTGTGGAGGAGCAACTGGTTCTTCTAAGGAACATAATGATAAATCACTTTTATTATGTGAAGCAGAAGTTCAAAAGGGTAATGCACCAGAAGAAAGAAAAATACAAAGATTATTTAGAAATCTAAATGCAACAAAACTTATTAAAAAAATGTAATGACTTTGGAGCAGGTGGAGTTTCAGTTGCTATTGGAGAATTAGCAGATGGAGTTGAAGTAAATCTTGACTTAGTTCCTGTTAAATATGAAGGACTTAATGGAACAGAACTTGCTATATCAGAATCTCAAGAAAGAATGGCAGTTATAATTTCTAAAGAAGATACAGAAAAGTTCTTGAAATTTGTAGATGAAGAAAACTTACTTGGAACAGTAGTAGGTTATGTAACTGATAAAAAAATAGATTGACTTTAAATTGGAAGGGTAAAGCTATTGTTGATATTTCAAGAGATTTCTTAAATACTAATGGAGTTCAACAAAAATATAGATATAGAAGTTAGAGATTATGAAAAATGAAAAATGTATTTGAAAAAAATTTAAAAACTTCTGATAGTAGCTTAGAAAAAAATGGTTACATAATATCAAAAAAATTAAATGTAGCTTCACAAAAAAAGGATTAGTTGAAATGTTTGATTCTTCTGTTGGAGCAGGAACTATTTTAGCACCTTTTGGTGGAAAATATCAAATGTCACCAACTGATGTTTCTATAATGAAATTCCCTGTTTTAGATAAAAAAATACAAATACAGCTTCAGCTATAACTTGGGGCTTTAATCCTTATATAAGTGAATGGTCTACATACCATGGAGCTATCTATGCAGTTGTAGAATCATTAGCTAAATTAGTTGCAGCAGGAGTTGACTATAAGACAGCTAGACTTTCATTCCAAGAATACTTTGAAAAAAACTTGGAAAAGATGCATATAAATGGTCTAAACCATTCTTAGCATTACTTGGAGCTATGAAAGCACAAAAAGGATTTTGATGTTGCTGCTATTGGTGGAAAAGACTCAATGAGTGGAACATTTAATGATATATCTGTACCACCTACATTGATTTCATTTGCAGTTAGTCCTGTAAATGTTCATGATGTTATCTCAACAGAATTTAAAAAAAGGCTAAAAAAATAAGTTATATTTAGTTGAAAAATAAAAATTGATGAAAAAAAGATTACTTATTCAATAGTGAAGAATTAAAAGAAAACTTTTGAATTTGTATTAAAAAAACATAAAAAAATAAGAAAAATAGTGTCTGCTATGGTTATAAAAAAATGGGTGGACTAGCAGAAGCATTATCAAAAAAATGAGTTTTTGGTAATAGATTAGGGTTTTTGAAATCAATAATAAAGATGTAGATTTATTCAGTTTAAAAACCAGCTTCTATTTTAATTGAAACAACAGAAGAACTATCATATAAAAAAATGCTATTTACTTAGGAGAAGTTAGTGATAAATTCGAAGGAAAAGTAAATGGAGAAAAATATTAATTTAGAAAATGTTGAAACTGTTTGGTTAAATAAATTAAAACCTATTTTTCCCATATAAGTTAGAAGAAGAAATAGAAACTTATGATATTAAAAAAATAAAAATATCTGAAAAAGAAAAATCTATAAATCATTTATAACTATTGCTAAACCAAGAGTAGTTATAGCTGCTTTCCCAGGAACTAACTCTGAATATGATATGTACAATAGATTTAATGAAAATGGTGCTGAAGCAAAAAAATAACTTTACTTAGAAACTTAACACAAAAATCATTTAGCTGAATCTGTTGATCAAATGTGTAAAGACCTAAGAAATTCTCAAATATTTGCTCTACCAGGTGGATTTAGTGCTGGAGATGAACCAGATGGTTCTGGAAAAATTCATAGCAGCAGTTTTACAAAAATCCAAAACTTATGGATGAAATAAAAGCTTTCTTAGATAGAGATGGGCTTATTTTAGGAGTATGTAATGGTTTCCAAGCTTTTAGTTAAATCTGGACTTTTACCTTATGGAGAAATAGGAAATGTTCATGAAAAATTCTCCTACCCTTACATTTAACAAGATAGGTAGACATATTTCTCAATTGGTAAAAACTAAAATTGTTACAAATAATTCACCTTGGTTATCATCATTTGAAATAGGAGAAACATTTGATATACCTGTATCTCATGGAGAAGGAAGATTCTATGCTAGTGATGAAGTATTAAAAGAATTATTCGAAAACGGTCAAATAGCAACTCAATATGTTGACTTCGACTTGAATGCTACAAGTGAATTTAGATTTAACCCTAATGGTTCAAGTTTAGCTATAGAAGGAATTATATCTCCTGATGGTAAGATATTTGGAAAGATGGGACACTCTGAAAGATACTCAAGAGATGCATTTAAGAATATACCAGGTAATAAAAGATCAAAACTTAATACTAAATGGAATAAAAATACTTTAAATAATATGGAGGAAAAAAATGAAAGTAGGAATAATATTTGGAAGTAAATCAGATGTTGATGTAATGAAAAGGAGCAGCTGACTGTCTAAAAAAAGTTTGGAATTGAATATACAGCTCATGTGCTATCAGCTCATAGAGTTCCTGAACTTTTTAGAAGAAACATTAGAAAAAAATTTGAAAAAAAGAAGATTATGGTGTTATCATTGCAGGAGCAGGTCTTGCAGCACATTTACCAGGAGTTATAGCTTCAAAAAAACAGTTTTACCTGTAATTGGAGTACCTATAAAAAGCAGCAGTAGAAGGTTTAGATGCACTATTCTCAATAGTACAAATGCCAAAATCAATTCCTGTTGCAACTGTAGCAATAAATAATTCATACAATGCTGGAATGCTAGCAGTAGAAATATTAGCAGTTGGAAATAAAGATTTAAGAGGAAAAATTATTAGAATTTAGAAAAAGAAATGAAAAGAAGATTTCAAAAAAATATACATGTAGAACTATAATAAAAAAAGGAAGATTTTTATTTAAAAATTAGGAGGGAATAAAGATGGAAAAAGGAAAATTTATTTATGAAGGAAAGGCAAAACAATTATATGAAACTGATGATAAGGATTTAGTTATCGTTCACTATAAAGATGATGCAACTGCTGGAAATGGAGCTAAAAAAAGGAACTATCCATAATAAAGGTGTAATGAATAATGAAATAACAACTTTAATATTTAATATGTTAGAAGAACATGGAATAAAAAAACTCACTTTGTAAAAAAATTAAATGACAGAGATCAACTATGTCAAAGAGTAACAATATTTCCTTTAGAAGTAATAGTTAGAAATATAATAGCTGGTTCTATGGCTAAAAAGAGTTGGAATTAAAGAAGGAACTAAAATAAACAATACTATATTTGAAATATGCTATAAAAAAATGATGAATATGGAGATCCTTTAATAAATGACCACCATGCAGTAGCAATGGGACTTGCAACTTATGATGAATTAAAAAGAAATCTATGATATCACTGGAAAAAAATTAACAATCTTTTTAAAAGAAAAAAATTCGATAAAATTGGAATAACTTTAGTAGATTTCAAAAATTGAATTTGGTAAAAAAACTCTAAAGGAGAAATCTTACTTGCTGATGAAATTACTCCTGATACTTGTAGATTATGGGATAAAAGAAACTGGAGAAAAAAACTAGATAAAGATAGATTCAGAAGAGATTTAGGAAATATAGAAGAAGCATATATAGAAGTTGTAAAAAGATTGACTGAAGCAAAAATAAAAATTTAAAAAGTAAGGATTTATTTATAAAAAAAGGAGAAATAAAAAAATGGGTATATTAGCTTTGCACTCAAAAAAAGGTTAGAAAGGACTTAGTAGGAATTGCATATTATGGAATGTATGCTTTACAACATAGAGGACAAGAAGGAGCAGGGTATACTATCTGTGATTCTAAAACTAATAATGAAGTTAGAATAAAAACAGTTAAAAAAATATTGGACTTGTTTCAGATGTGTTCAAAGTTGAAGACTTCCAAAAAAATATCTTGGGAAATATTTTTAATAGCACATACAAGATATGGTAGCAAGAATACAGTTTCTATAAGAAACTGTCAACCTATAGGTGGAGAGTCTGCAATGGGGATATATATCTCTTGTACATAATGGTGATCTATCAAATAGAGAAGAGTTAAAACAAGAATTATTAAACAATGGTTCTTTATTTCAAACATCAATAGATACTGAAATTATACTAAAAATTTTTTTAAGTATTAATGGTAAATTATGGATATAAAGAAGCAGTTTTAAAAAAACTGTTGAAAAAAATTAAAAAGGTTGTTTTTGCTCTTGGAATAATAATAAATGATAAACTTATAGGAGTACGTGATCCTGAAGGATTAAGACCATTATGTTTAGGTAGAATAGCTGAAGATGATATGTATGTTCTAGCTTCTGAAAGTTGTGCATTAGATGCCATAGGTGCAGAATTTGTAAGAGATATTGAAGCTGGAGAAATGGTAGTTATAGATGATAATGGAGTGGAAAGCATAAAATATAAAGAAAGTACTAAAAAAAGCAAGTTCATTTGAATATATATATTTTTGGAAGACCAGATAGTGTTATAGATGGAATTAGTGTCTATGATTTTTAGACAGCAAACAGGAAAAATATTTATATGAACAAAAATCCAATTGAAGCTGATATAGTTATAGGTGTTCCTGATTCAGGAGTTCCTGCAGCAATAGGATATGCTGAAGCAAGTGGAATACCTTATTCAGCTGCTTTTATTGAAAAAAATAAATATGTTGGAAGAACATTTATTGCTCCAGTTCAAGAATTAAGAGAAAGAGCAGTAAGAGTTAAATTAAATCCAATAAAAAGAATTAATTAAAGATAAAAAGAGTAGTAGTTATAGATGACTCTATAGTTCGTGGAACAACATCTAAAAAAACTAATAGATGTTTTATTTGAAGCAGGGGCAAAAAGAAGTGCATTTTAGATCAGCTTCTCCTGTTGTTATAGAAGAATCATATTTTTGGAGTTAATATAGATCCTAACAATAAATTAATGGGTAGCTATATGAGCATTGAAGAAATAAGACAAGCAATAGGAGCAACAACTTTAGATTATCTATCATCAAAAAAATTTAAAAGAAAATTTTTAAATGGTGGAGAAGATTTTTATACAGGTTGCTTCAAAGAAGATGAGGAATAATTTAGTAAAAAGTAAAAAGCAAAACTAACAACAAAAAAATGGGAGGAATAATGATAAATTCTTATAAAGATTCAGGTGTTGACAAAGAAGAAGGATACAAAAGCAGTTGAATTAATGAAGAAAAAAATGTTTTAAAAAAACTCATAATAAATCTGTTCTAACAAACTTAGGTAGCTTTGGAGCCATGTATGAATTAGGACAATATAAAAAAATCCTGTTTTTAATTTCAGGAACTGATGGAGTTGGAACAAAATTAGAAATTGCAATGAAACAAAAATATGATACAGTAGGAATAGATTGTGTTGCTATGTGTGTAAATGATGTACTATGCCATGGAGCAAAAACCATTATTTTTTTCCTAGATTATTTAGCTTGTGGAAAAACTTGATGCAGAGGTGGCTGCACAATTAGTTTCAGGAGTTACAGAAGGTTGTTTACAATCTTATGCAGCCTTAGTAGGTGGAGAAACTGCTGAAATGCCAGGTTTTCTACCAAGAAGGAGACTATGATATAGCAGGTTTCTGTGTTGGAATAGTTGAAAAAAAGAAAATTTAATAGATGGTTCAAAAAGTTAAAGAAGGAAATAAAAATAATAGCAGTGGCTTCAAGTGGTTTCCATAGCAATGGATACTCACTAGTAAGAAAAAGTATTTACTGACTATAATGAAAAAAGTTTCTTTAAAAAGAATACGGAGAAAATGTAACTATGGGAGATGTTTTTATTGACTCCTACAAAAAAATTTATGTAAAACCTATCTTAAAAAGTTTTAGAAAAAGTTTAATGTAAATGGTATGGCACATATAACAGGTGGAGGTCTATATGAAAAACTTACCTCGTTGTATGGGAAAAGATTTATCTCCAGTAGTATTTAGAGAAAAAGTAAGAGTTCCTGAAATATTTAAATTAATTGCCGAAAGAAGTAAAATAAAAAGAAGAAGAATTATTTGGAACTTTCAATATGGGGGGTAGGTTTTACTTTAGTAGTAGAAGAAAAAGATGTTGAACCTATTATTGAATTATTAACTTCATTAGGGGAAACTGCTTTATGAAATAGGACATATTGAAAAAGGAGATCATAATTTATGTCTGAAAATAAATAAAAAGATAGTAGTTCTTGTATCAGGAAGTGGATCAAATTTACAGTCAATTATCGATAATGTAGAGAATGGTAATTTGAATTGTGAAATAACTTATGTTATTGCAGACAGAGAGTGTTATAGCTTACAAAGAGCTGAAAAAAACATGGGATTGAAACATTATTATTAGATAGAAAAAAATTATTGATAATAAGCTAGCTAACGAGATTATTGATTCTACATTAGAGAGATGTAAAACTGATTATATTGTTTTAGCAGGATATTTTATCAATTTTAACTGAAAAAATTTATAAAAAATGGGATAAAAGAGTTATAAATATACATCCCTTCTTTATTACCAAAATTTGGTGGAAAAGGTATGTATGGTATAAAAAGTCCATGAAGCAGTTATAAAAGCTGGTGAAAAAGAAAGTGGATGTACTGTCCACTTTGTTACCAATGAAATAGATGCTGGTGAAATTATAACTAATGTAAAAGTTCCAGTATTAGAAGATGATACTCCTGAAACATTACAGAAAAGAGTTTTGGAACAAGAACATAAATTATTGATTAAAGGTATTAAAAAGATATTGTAGAATCTAAACTCAAAAAAATAAAAAATATGAAAGGGAATTGAGATGAAAAAAGAGCTTTTAATTTCAGTATATGATAAGACAGGTATATTGGATTTTTGCAAAAATTTTTTAGTTAGTAAGGGAATAGAAATTATTTCTACTGGTGGAACATATAAATATTTAAAAAGAAAAATAATATTGAAGTTATTGAGGTTAGTAAAAATAACAAACTTTGAAGAAATGCTAGATGGTAGAGTTAAAACTTTACATCCAAATATACATGGTGGAATTTTTAGCATTAAGAGATAATGAAGAACATATGAGAACTTTAAAAGAAAGAAATATAGATACTATTGATTATGTTATAGTAAATTTATATCCTTTCTTTGAAAAAAAGTAAAAGAAGATTTATCTTTTGAAGAAAAAAATTGAATTTATTGATATAGGTGGACCTACTATGCTTAGGTCTGCTGCTAAATCTTTTTAAAGATGTGGTTGTCATTTCTGATGTGAAAGATTATGAACTTATAAAAAGAAGAAATAAACAATACTAATGATGTTTCTTATGAAACTAGAAAAAAGATTAGCAGGAAAAAGTATTTAATTTAACTTCTGCCTATGATGCAGCTATATCACAATTTTTTTATTAGATGAAGACTTTCCAGAATATCTAAATGTTTCGTATAAAAAGTCTATGGAAATGAGATATGGAGAAAAATTCACATCAAAAAGCTGCATACTATACAGATAATATGTCTGATGGGGCTATGAAAAAAACTTTAAACAACTTAATGGAAAAGAGCTTTCATACAATAATATCAGAGATATGGATCTTGCTTGGAAGGTTGTTTCTAGAATTTGATGAAATTTGTTGTTGTGCTGTAAAACATTCTACGCCTTGTGGAGTTGCCTTAGGAGATAATGTTGAAGAAGCTTATAAAAAAGCTTATGAAACAGATCCTGTATCTATTTTTTTGGTGGAATAGTAGCTTTTCAATAGAGAAGTTGATGAAGCAAGTGCAAAATTACTAAATGAAATATTCTTAGAAATTATAATAGCACCTAGTTTTTCAAAAATCTAGCTTTTAGAAATATTAAGTAAAAAAAGAAAAAAATATAAGACTTATTGAATGTAAAAGATAAACCAAGTGACAAAAAGAATTAATAAAAAGTTGATGGTGGAATTTTTAGTTCAAGATACAAATAATAGATTATATGAAGATTTAGAGGTTGTTACTAAAGCTAAACCTACAAGTCAAGAAGAAAAAAAGATTTAATTTTTTTGCTTTAAAAAGTAGTAAAAATTTGTAAAAGTCAAATGCAATAGTTGTGGCTAAAAAAATTTACAAACATTAGGAATAGGTGGAGGAGAAGTAAGTAGAATTTGGGCAGCTGAAAAAAAGCTTTTAGAAAGAGCTAAAGAAAGATTTAATACAACTGATGTTGTACTTTCTTCAGATGCATTCTTTCCCATTTAGAGATGTTGTTGAACTAGCAGCTAAGAATGGAGTTAAAGCTATAATTCAACCTAGTGGTTCTGTAAATGATAAAGATTCTATTGAAGAATGTGATAAAAAAATAATATTTCTATGATATTCTCAAAATTAAGACACTTTAAACATTAAAAATTATTGGAGAACTATAAATGATAAAAACTAAAAAGACATCGGAAGTTTTAAATCTATTCCTGAAATATTAGATGATATTATAAAAAGAAAATATCTCTAAATTAGATGAGCATTTAGCGAAAAGCTTGGGATATAAATAAAAATATATCAATCAGTAAATATACTGATTTATCTCCTTTAGATTGTGCTTTAATTATGGAGGCTTTTTGAGTCAGTGAAATGGCTTGTGCAGCATGGAGTTAATTTAAATGCAAAAAGATAGACCAAGTTTTTTTGACTGCTGTTAGATATTGTGATGAAAAAAATAATTCAATATCTTGTTTCTCATGGTGCGAAAAGTAAACTTAACTAATAATGTTAAATCAGATGCATTTATGGAAGCTATATATGGAAAAGAATTATAAATATTTACAACTTATCCATGATTTAGGATACACAGTAGAAAAAAATATGGTGGAAAAAGTCATTTCGTAATGTTGTTTCAGATAGAAATTATGATGTTTTAAAAATTTTTTTATCAGTAATGGTGTTGATATAAACTATAATGAAGCAGATATGGTTTATCCTTTTTAAGCCTACTCCATTGTGTGTAGCAGCAAGATATGTTGATTTAGCTATGTGTAAATTTCTTGTAGAGAATGGTGCAGATGTTACTTTGACAGAAAAAAAGATGGAATGAGACCATATAGTATAGCCTTAGAAAAAAAGGTGATATTGAAATGGCTGAATATTTTTAAATCATTAGAGCCACTTGAATATCATAATTTACAAAAATAAATTAGATGAATTAAAGTCATTTAAGTTATCAAAAAAACTTATTTAAGTTCTTACAAGGAGATAAACTTCATTTTGAACTAGATGATTGTGATTTTAAATGGATAGAGTTTTTCATTAATAGATACAATTCCAATGAAAGTGGGAAGACAAAAAATTACTTCGTATTTCTAAAGCAACTGGAGATTATGAGGACATATATATTGTTTGGAACCCAAAAAAACAAAGAAAAATTGCTTTTTTTATGATATGGAACATAAAGAGCTTAAAGATATTACTGATTTTGTTGACTTTATAGAAAAATACTTCATCATATATGCAAAAAAATAATTGAAGGTGACTTATAAAAATTAAAAAAATAGGAGAATGATAATGAAAGTTTTAATAGTTGGTTCTGGTGGTAGAGAACATGCAATAGCTTGGAAAAATTTCTCAAAAATCCAAAAAGTGAATAAAAATATTTGCTGCACCAGGAAATGCTTATAATAAAGTTATTAAGAATTGTGAAAATATAAATTTAAAAAAACTTCTAATGAAATTTTAAATTTTGCAATAAAAGAAAAAAAGTTGATTTAACTATTGTTGGAAGTGAAGAATTATTAGTTGATGGTATAGTTGATAAATTTCAAGAAAAATAATTTAACTATATTTGGGCCAAATAAAGAAGCTGCTATGCTTGAAGGGTCAAAAAGCTTTTTGCAAAAAGATTTTATGCAAAAAAATACGGAGTTAAAACTGCTAAATATCAATCTTTTACAGATAAAGAAAAAGCTATAAAATATTTAGATGAAATGTCTTATCCTGTTGTTATAAAAAGCAAGTGGACTTGCTGCAGGAAAAGGGGTTGTAATTGCTCAAAAATAGAAAAAGAAGCAGAAGATACTTTTAAATGATATGATGACTAATAAAAGTATTTTGCAGCAGCAGGAGATACTGTTGTAATTGAAGAATTTTTAGATGGTGTTGAAATTTCTGTTTTATCTATTACAGACTCAGAAGTAATAATACCTTTTTATTTCAGCTAAAGACCATAAGAAAAATATCTGAAAAAAAGAAACAGGTTTAAATACTGGTGGTATGGGAGTAATTGCACCTAATCCGTATTATACAAAAAAACTATTGAAGAAAAAAATTTATTCAAAAATATATTGAATCCTACTTTAAAGGGTATTAAAGAAGAAAAAAATGAATTTTGCTGGAATAATATTCTTTGGATTTGATGGTTGCAAATGGAGAAGTGTATTTACTTGAATATAATATGAGAATGGGAGATCCTGAAACTCAAGCAGTTTTACCACTAATGAAATCAGATTTCTTAGATGTAATTAACTCAGCTTTAAATAAAGATTTAAAGAATATAAAAAAATTGATTGGGAAAAATAAATCAGCTTGTTGTGTAGTGATGGCAGCAGGTGGATATCCTGTTAAAGTATGAAAAAAAGGAAATCTTATCAGTGGTCTAGAAAAAAATTTGATGTAAAGCAATTCTGATAATAAGGTTTTCTTTGCAGGAGTAAAAGAAGAAAAATGATAAGTTCTATACTAATGGTGGTAGAGTTTTTAAATGTTGTTTCTATACAAGATAGTTTAGAAAAAAAGCTATTGAGGCTGCATATAAAAAAATGTAAAAAGAAATTTCATTTAAAGATAACTATTGTCGTAAAGATATAGGAACTTTATATGTACCAGTTAAAGATTAGAGTCTATTTTATAAAAAAATGAATAGTTAGAAAAATTAAATTCCCAATATAAAAAGTAAAAAATAAGCGAGTTACTCAGTAACGAACTATTTTTTTACTTTTTATTTATTTTGGAACAGTTCTTTTTTTAATATTTCTTCAACTTTATTTTTGTAATTCTTCAATAGAATGTTTTCTACTTCTACCACATTCTTGAGCTTGTTCTTCACAAATTAAACATTTTTCTAAAAAGACTTTTCTTGAAAGCTTTTCAAAATTAACATCAATAACATCTATATCGAATAATCTTCCTAATTGAGAACTTTCTTCAATAGCAATAGTTATATTTTTTTATTTTTCTCAGCTGTACTATCAACAGAGATAAATAATTCATTTCCTGTATTTTCATCTAATTCTTTTTATTTCTAAAAATTTCAATATTATTTTCTTTTTAATTTCTCTAATATTAATTTTTTTTCCAATATCAAAAAGCTTTTTTTGATTTGTTGATTAGTCTTTATAGGACCAGGTATATTCATAGTAAAATGAAATTAGAGGCATATTATATTTCTTTATCATTTCATTTTTGAATATCTACTCTTCTTTCACGGCACATTAAAAACTTCTTCAATTCCAACTTCTACTCCTTGCATAAAAAAACTCCTTTTATTAGTAATGAATGACATTAGCTTGAGAACGAATTTTATCTATCACAGGCTTTGCTTCATCACTTAAAAAAATAATTATAAGTTGTATCAGGAAGAAGATTTTTTTAAATCTTCTAAATTTCCATTTTTTTATTATTTGTCTAACAGTTGAAGCACTTATAACCTTGTCAGAATATTTTTTTCTAGGTACTATCACACATTCTATATTATTTTCAGGTAATTTTTTTAACATAGTTTGATTATAGATATTTGTTACTAAGCTATTAGGTTCTTCTCCAACATAGCGTCTATTAATATTTAAGGACTTAGCAATTTTAGTAAAAAAATTTCAATATCTAAATTAGCCTGACTTTCTATTACTGCTATTTCATCTCTTTTGAAAAATAGCTTGGAAAAAGTAGCACTACTTATTATATAATCTCCTGTTTCATGATAAGAGATATTCTTTAGATGTTTTGTTCCTTCTATAACAAGCTTTTTTTCTTACTTCAAAAGGGACTAAGCTACTATCATCACTGACTATGAAATAAATGCAGAATATCATTTTCACTAGCAGCTTTTTTTCAACCAAATATTGATGACCTAAGGTAAAAGGATTGGCATTCATAATAAGAGAAGCAATCTTTTTACCTTCTCTCATGTCCTTTTTAAATTGTCTAAATAATCAGAAAAAACCAGTTCTCTTATTTTCCATAAAGACAATTTGATTTTCTATATTTATAATTTCATAAAAAAACCTAAATCTTTAAAAAAATTTCATAGATTTATTTTTAGTATACAAAAAAATAAATGGCTTAGTCCTCTTGAGAATTCATAATCTACAAGGTGAGTAACTATTTGATTCATAAGTCCTTCTCCTTGATGTGAATTATCTACAGCAAGACATCTTAAGGTATTCTTAAAACAGCTTCCAGTTGCAATAATATTCATATCATCATCAAACATAGCACAAGTATAATCTAAGTTTTTATCTCTTCTAATTTCTTCTTTAGCTAGTAAGTCATCAATTAATTTTAAAACTTCTTTTTATCATTTTCATATATTTTAGAAATATTGTATTCTGACATAGAGCCTCCTAAACTATAATTAGTTTTATTTAAAAAGTATAACATTAATTTCATCTATTGACAAAAATAAATGATATATTATATCTATAAGATAAGGAGGTTCAAATGGAAAAATAAAAAAAGTAAAAGGTATCAGCTTTAAATTTAGTACCTCAATTTCAAGGTGAAACTACAATAGAGGCTATAAATAGAGCAGTAGACTTAGCAAAAGATTTTGGAAGATTTAGATTATTATAGATATTGGGTAGCAGAACATCATAATTTTTAGAGGAGTAGTAAGTTCAGCAACAGCATTATTAATTCAACATATATTAGCTAATACAAAGAAAAATAAAGATAGGTTCAGGTGGAGTAATGTTACCAAACCATTCTCCTCTACAGGTAGCAGAAACTTATGGAACTTTAGAAACTTTATATCCTCATAGAGTAGATTTAGGAGTTGGTAGAGCACCTGGAACTGATGCAGAAACAGCTAGTTTAATATATAGACAAAAAAATATGCAAATATTCATAATTTTATGGAAGATATCTTTACAGTTAGAGAGATATTTTTGGTTCTGAAGAGGAACAAGGAGTAGTTATTGCTAATCCAGGAATAAATACTAATGTTCCTATAATTATTTTAGGTAGTTCTTCAAGCTCAGCATATGTAGCAGCCGAATTAGGATTGCCATACTCTTTTTGCAACTCATTTTTGCACCTGCTATGGCTGAAGAAGCCCTTTTCTATATATAGAAAAACATTTTAAAAGCTTCAAAAATATTTAGATGAACCATATTTTATTTTTGGGAGTTTTTAGCTCATGGAGCAGATACTGATGAAGAAGCTGAAAGGGCTATATACAATAGCTCAACAAGGTTCAATAAGACTATTAAGAGAAGAAAAAAAGGACTATATCCTTTAGCTGATGAAAAATTTGAGGAAAATTTAAATTTAAGCTCTGCTGAAAAAAATCTTTTTAAAAGTCAAGAATGGGAATAAATTTAATGGGTTCAAAAGAGACTATGACTAAAAATCTGGAAAGAAGTAAAAAGCAAAAATTTGATCCTGATGAAGTAATTGCAGTAGTTATATGCCAAAAGTTAGAAGAATTAGAGAAAAGTCATATAGAATACTAAAAGAAGTTGTAGAAAACAATTAAAAAATGGGGCTGTTGCAAAATATAAAAAGTAAAAATAGTTCGTTACTGAGTAATTTCTTAACGATAAAAAAATCAAGAATTGCTGCAAATCAGGAAAAACTCACTTCGTTCAAACACTCTTGCATTTGCTCGGCTCATTCTATTTGATTTTTTTATCTAAAAAGTTTCCATCGTAACTCACTTATTTTTACTTTTGAATTAAGATTATAAATTTGCAACAGCTCCCTATTTATTTTTTTATTATTCAGTAGCTAGCATTCTTGCATTTTCTAGCATTAAACGAATTCTATTTTCTTGATTGACAGAACTTGCCCCTGGATCATAATCTCACAGCAATGATATTTGCTTCAGGGTGATTATCTTTTAATCTTTCTAATCATTCCTTTTGCAATTATATGGTTAGGTAAACAACCAAATGGTTGAGCACAAACAATATTCTTTACCCCCATTTCAATAAACTCTAACATTTCTGCTGTCAACAACCAACCTTCTCCCATTTTTCACTCCATGTCCTAAGTAACCTTTTGTCATTTCTCTAACTTTAGCAAAAGGAGATGGTGGAATAAATGATTTATATTGTTTTATAACATCTATCATTTCTTTTTTTGTTTCTTTTTCAATATATCCTACTACATACTTTTACAAAGTAATATTTAAGACCTTTTCTTCCATAAATTTTTTTCTATCAAAAAAATAGTATCATATAGATTGAATAGTAAAAAGTCAAGAAGTCCTGTATTAACAGCTTCAACCCCTTCTTTTTCTAAATAATCTGTTAAATGATTATTTCCTAAAGGCGAATATTTCATATAAATCTCTCCTACAATACCTACACGAATTTTTTCTTACTTAAGTTTTTTTAGGAATTGTTAAGAAATGTTCTATTATTTTTATAGTTTTCTTTTAGTTTTTTTAAAAGGTTTCTTTCCAACTTCAGAAATCAGTTTTTCCTTCCAATAAGCTAGGATACTTTTTACTGTCTCCTGGATTTTCTTCATATGCTACTGATTGATGGTAAATAGACATCAAAAAGATCACCATATAAAAATACTATAAAAAAGATTGAAAATAACCTTTAAAATGAAAGAGAAAAATTCATTCTTTTTATCTAAGCCCTCAAAAGTTTAAACGATAGCACTTTTTACCTTATGAAAACCATTTATTTCTAATGCTTTACGAAGTAGGTGAATATAATTAGAAGCTCTACAACCTCCTCCAGTCTGTGTCAGCAATAAAGCTACATTATTTGTATCATATTTTTCCACTTTTTAATGCATCAATAAATTGTCCTATAACAAGAAGAGCAGGATAACACATATCATTATGAACACTTTTTAATCCTTCTTCTATAACTCCTCTATGATCAGTTTTCAGTACCTCTACATCATATCCTTCATTTCTTAAAACTCCTGCTATTAGGTCAAAATGAATATCCATCATCATGGGAATAAGCACTTTACAATTTTTATCCATTTTACTACATCTCTCTTTCTTTCATAGTTGCTTGTAAGCTTCTTAGTCTTATTTTTGCTGCCCCTAAGTTACTTACTTCATCTATTTTTAATTGTGTATATAATTTATTTTTTGAACGTAAAATATCTTGAATTTCATCTGTTGTAATGGCATCTATACCACAACCAAAACTGACTAAATGAACTAACTCCATATTTTTATGTTGACTCACATATTTTGCTGCATTATACATTCTTGCATGATATCCCCATTGATTTAATGTTTTTGTAGTTAATTTCCCTTCAACAGGATATAAAGCATCTTCCGTTACAATCACAAATTGTAGAGAATTTAAAAGTCTATCTAATCCATGATTAATTTCTGGATCTATATGATAAGGTCTAGAAGCTAAAATAATAACAGGATAATTATTTTCTTCTGCAAATTTTAAAATTCTACTTCCTTCTTGACGAACAGTTTCTCTATACTCATGATATGTTTTTAAAAGCTTTTTCTGTAGCTTGCTCCATTTCTTTTTAGTCAACTTTGGAATAATATTTTTAAATTCCTCATACATTTGTTCTGCAAATAATTTATGATTTTCAATTCCTAAATGTGGGTATAAAAAAGTTAGTTTTTTTCTACTTCACTTATATTAGCCTGTATTAGCTCAGGATAGTAAGCAACTACAGGGACAGTTATAACAGTTATCTGAAATTCCTTCATCAAAAAGTATAGCTCATACAAGGATAGAAAAATAGCATCTACATTTTTCTAATAAATCTATAATATGTCCATGTACTAACTTGGCTGGGATAACAAACAGTATCTGATGGGATAGTATTTTGTCCTTTCATATAAAGATTACGATTTGATACTTTTGAAAGAACAACATCACAATCTAGTGAACAGAATAGTTCAGCCCAGAAAGGTAGCATTTCATAGATATTTAAAGCTCTTGGTAATCCAATTTTTGCTCTTCCACCAGCCTTTTAATGGAATAGAGTTAAAAAGCTGATTTTTGTAAGCTACCATATTAGGTAGATCACTTTGTAATTTCTTTCCAGCACCTCTTTCACATTTATTTCCACTGATAAACTTTTTCTCCATTTGTAAAAGTATTGATTGTTAATTGGCAGTGGTTGGTACATAATTTACACATTCCTGGTGAAGAAACATGTTGAAAATTTTCTAATTCTTCTAAATTTAATAACTTTGATTTTTCTTTTTGAACTTTTTTTCCATATAAAGCAGCTCCATAAGCACCCATTAGCTCAGAAATTTCAGGTCTTAGTACTTCTCTTCCAAGCTCTTGTTCAAAAGAACGTAAGACTGCATTATTTAAAAAAGTTCCTCCTTGTACTACAATATTTTCTCCTAAATCATTTATATCACGAGCACGAATTACTTTAAAAAATAGCATTCTTAACAACACTTCTAGCAAGTCCTGCTGAGATATCTTCTACTTCTGCTCCATCTTTTTGAGCTTGTTTAACAGAAGAATTCATAAAAACAGTACAACGAGAACCAAGTTCAGCTGGAGATTTTGAAAAGATAGCTTTTTTAGCAAAATCTTGTGTACTATATCCTAAAGACTTAGCAAATGTTTCTAAAAAAGATCCACAACCTGAAGAACAAGCTTCATTTAATACAATTGAGTCAATTGCACCATCTTTGATATGGAAAACATTTTAATATCCTGTCCACCGATGTCAATAATGAAATCTACATCTGGATTAAAATGCTTAGCTGCTGTATAGTGAGCTATTGTTTCTACAATTCCAATATCAACTCCAAAAAGCAACTTGCATTAATTCTTCACCATAACCAGTTACTGTACTAGATACTATTTCTATTCTATCTCCACAAAGTTCTCTAATTTTTTAAGTTGTTCTAAGAATAAAGAAACAGGATTTCCTTTAGAAGATGAGTAGTAACGATATAAAAATATTTTTCATCTTCAGTCTAAAAAGAACTACCTTTATAGTTGTAGAACCTGAATCTAGTCCTAGGTAAGCTTTTCCTGAGTATGTTGTGATATCTCTAGTAGGAACAGTCACTTTCTGATGTCTTTTTAAAAAAGTTTCAAATTCTTCTTCTGAAGTAAACAAAGGATTTTCTAAATGCTCAACTTTCTTTTCTTTCTTTTTGAGATAGTAGATTAACTACTCCATCATAGTCAAAGATTTCTTCTGTAGTATCAGCAAAGTATGCACTTCCTAAATGCCACAAAAATAAGGTGCTAGCTCTGGAAAAATTGCTTCCTCTTTAGAAAGTTTTAGTACTTCAACAAACCTTTCTTGTAAGCCTTTTAAAAAAATAAAGAGGTCCTCCTAAGAAGATAATAGTTCCTTTTTATAGGTCTTCCTTGAGCAAGACCTGTTATTGTTTGTTCTACAACAGCTTGATAAATACTTGCTGCAATATCTGATTTTTTAGCTCCTTGATTTAGAAGAGGTTGTACATCTGTTTTAGCAAAAACCCACAACGAGATGCAATAGGATAAATTCTTTTCATGTTCAAAACTAATTTTATCCAATTCAGAAACTTCCATATCTAAAAGACTAGCCATTTGATCAATAAAGGCTCCTGTACCACCTGCACAAGTTCCATTCATTCTTTCTTCTATAGCACCTTTTAGAAATAAAATCTTTGCATCTTCTCCCCCTAACTCAATGACAATATCAGTTTGAGGGTAACATTTTCTTTAACTGCTCCAGCTGTTGAAAATACCTCTTGTACAAATGGAATTCCATAATCTTTAGAAATTCCAAGACCTGCTGATCCTGTAATAGCTAATTTAAATTTTTTTCCATTGAGTAAATCTTTTAAACTTTTTGAAATGTTCTAATGTCATTTCTCTTACTTTAGAAAAAAATGCCTTTGATAACTTTTTCAATGATTTCATCTTTTTCATTTAAAAATAACAGTTTTTTTAATGTTGTTGAACCCAACATCAATTCCAATCTTGTAATACAATCTTATCCTCCATTCTGTATAGTATCATCAGTCTGTATAAAATTATTAATTTAGTATAGTATTATTTATTTTCTCATATTATACTCTTTTTTTATTATATACAAGAAAAATTAAATATTTGGTAAAAATACTTTTAATAAAACAAAAAAACCGATAAAGAATTTTTAATTCTAAATCGGTTTTTATATTTTCGTGTTAAGTAGTTATTAGTTTATTAATCGATTCTTTGTTTCCAGCATTTTGGTCCTGATTTTAAAGTATAAACTTCTTCAATGTGGAATACTACTGCAGCTTTAGGTACACCCATTTTTTTCCCTTGTGCCCATTCAACAGCTTCATCATAGTATTTTCCTTCTTTATGAACTTCAGCTGTTCCTACAAAACGGTACCCATCTAATTTATCCCAGTTAGCAAAAAGCTATAGCAACTTTTGATCCTCTTTCGATATCTTTCATTATTTCTCCAGCTGTATTTTTCGTTCCATACTAGAGTTGCATCATCATATATACGGCAAGATCTTTTTGGACCAATGATTTGGTGCTCCATCTTCTCTTACTGTTGCAATCCAACCTAATTGAGCAGTCCAAGCTCCTTCTTTTACTGGATTTAATATTAAATCTTTTATAGCATCTGTTAATTTAGCCATTATCATCACTCCTTATTTTTTTGATTAAATTGGTATAGCTTATTGTACAACAATATTTTTTTATAATTTCAAGTAAAAAAATATATTTTTTTGTATTCATATCAATTTTAGTACTGATATATTTAAAAAATTTTTGTTATTTATTAACTTTATTTCTAATATATTCAGATAGATTTTCTATTAAAAATTATAGTAATTATTAAAAAAATATTAAAAAGAACCCATACTTTTTTTCCCCAATTTCTAAAAAGCTATGTGATTCATAAGCAATTGACCTATACCACCAGCTCCTACCATACCTAATACACTTGAATTTTTTTCATATTAGATTCAAATCTATATAAGAATATAGAAACAAAGTTTGTATAAGTAGATGGTAACCAAAGTTTTAAATAGATGTAGAAGTTTCTTAAACCTAAACTTTTTACCATATAGACCATAATCAACTTCAACACTTTCTAAAAACATCTACATAAACTTTTGTTATAACTCCAGTTGTGTAGAGATATAAAAGCAAAGAAACCACTTATAAGTCCTGGACCAAAGCCACTAAAGAATAATATAGCAACTATCACAGGTGGAAAAGTTCTTATAAAAATTTATAAAGATTTTTTTATAAGAAAAAGCAATTATTTTATTAGAAGTAACAGAGTTTGCAAAATAACTTACAATTATTGCACTTGGAGCAGCAAAAAAACTGTTGCAAAAAAAGCAACTAAGAAAGCTTTGCCACAAGGCAAGTAAAGCTTTTTCCTGAGTAAGTGAAAATCTAAACTTTTCTAAATTTTTTTAAAAAGTAAATAGTCTTTCAAAGAACACTGGAGCTGATATTTTATTTGTATCTTCATATAAGATATTTAATGAAAAACTAATAGAATTAAAACTCCAATAATAACAAAGTTTGAAATAAATTTACTCTTTTTGTATCCTTTAGAAGTAGTAATTTTTATAAGATTATCTTTTTCTAAAGAACCAACTTAAAGTATCTGTTAAAAAAATATAAAACCCAATAAGATTACAATTATAAATGAAACTTTATCATATCTAAGAAAACTCAAATTTTTCCAAAGTTCTTCTCCTATACCTCCAGCTCCAACCATACCTAAAAACACTTGCTCCTCTTATACTAGATTCCAAAGTTAAAAAGAAAAAGTGAAATGATATATGGTTTAGAAAAAGGATATATACAAGATCTTAAAAGTAAATTTTTGAAAATCCAAAACTTCTAAATGATTGTATTTTAGCAGGATTTATTTCTTCTAAATACTCCTTTAAAAAGCTTAGTGGCTGAAAAATGTAATGATAAGTAAAGCTTTATAAATCCTGTAAAACTTCCAATTCCTATAAGACTGACAAGTATTGCAGCCATTACTAAAGGCAGGAACAGTTCTAAAGATAGAAAAAGCATATTGTTAAAAATCTAGCTAGATATTTATTAGATATATTTGTTGCTAAAAAGGAGAGCATAACACAGCTAAAAGAACTCCTATAAAAAGATGAAGCAAAAAGCAGTAATAATTGTCTCAAACATTTTTAAATAAAAACGATTTTTTTATCCTCTGATTTCTATTCTCATCATTCCAGCAACAAGACCTTTTTAATCTATAGAAAGCCATCAATATAGTCTTGAAAATCTAAATTTAAAAGTAAAGAAGAATAAGACCAAAACAATTACTATTGTTAAAAATCTTTAAAAAGTCTTAGTATTATGAACTTTGATAAACTTGTCTAATGTCATCTTTCGTTTACCTCACTACTTTTTTTAAAGAAAAAAATATTTCTCCATTTTTTTAAAGCTAAAATCTTATCTGAAAAACTTTTTGCAATCTCAACATTGTGTAAATTTAATATAATTGTTTTATTCTTTTTAGCATTTATTCTTTTAAAAATTTCCATAATTTGAAAATGAATTCTTCTCATCCAAACTACTTATAGGTTCATCAGCCAAGATTAAATCAACATTAGGAGCAATAGAACGAGCTATGGCAACTCTTTGTTTTTTTCTCCACCTGATAAATATTTAGCTTTAGTATAAGCTAATTTTTAATATTCCAACTTTTTCTAAAACAATATAGAGCTCTTTCGTATTCTGCTCTAGAAAAATCTATTTAGAAGAACTTGAATAAAAATTTTTTTCCTATTTAAAAAAAGGAATTAATACATTTATCTATTACATACATATTATCTATTATATTTAGATCCTGAAAAACATAAGCCATTTGCTTCTTTATTGAGTTTCTTTTCTTTTTTTCTTTTTAGTTTAGTTATGTCAGTATCATAGAATTTTATACTTCCAGAATTAATACCTTCTAAACCATTTATACATCTCATTAAAGTAGATTTTTCCTGCACCACTTTCACCTATTATAGAGATAATTTCTCCTTTTTCTATAGAAAAATGATATGTCTTTTTAGAATTTCTCTGTCGCCATAATTCTTTTTAAATTTTTTTACTTCTATAATTGTTTCCACTTGGCACCTCCTTATGTCTTTTTATAAAAAAAGGGCTAATGTATAGCCCTCTTATTTATGTTAATTTTTATTTAACTTTTTTTCTATATCTATACCCATTTTATTAAGTTTGTCTTCAATAAGCTTTATAATTATCAACTTTAGCATCTTCAAAACCTTTTATACCGAATAATTTTAAAGTTAATTCTTGTCCTTCTTTTGAATTAGTAACTTTTAATAAAAGGCATCTTTAATTTTTTTGTTTTGTAGCATCATCAAGTTTTGATGATACAGTTAAAGTTATACCAGGTATTAAATCACTTTTTTCTAGTACTTTAACTTTTTCAGTTACTTCTGGAAATTCTTTAGCGAATTTTGTAATTGCACTTTCATAAGTTCCAATAGCATCTACATCACCATTTATTAATAATTGTAATGCTTTATCATGTCCTCCAGCAAATTGATAAGTAACATCTTGTTCTACATCTATTCCATGATCCATTAGAATAACTGCTGGGAAAATATATCCTGAAGTTGATGATGGATCAACAAAGGCAACTTTTTACCTTTTAAATCTTCAACTTTTTCAATTCCACTATCAGTTCTTACAAGTAAAACAGAATAGTATCCAGGTTCATCATTTTTTCCAATACTTGTCAATAATGCCTCAGAACCATTTTTCTTATTTGCAAGAATATATGCAAATGGTGGGATTAATGCAAAGTCAATAGTTCCTGTTCCCAATGCTTCAACAACACCAATATAGTTAGTAGCAATATAACCTTCAACAGGTCTTCCAATATCGTCACCTAACATTTTATATAAAGGAGCTGCATCCTCAAGAAGCTTTTCTGAATTGGCTATAGGGGATAATCCCATTACTAACGGTTTCTCTTCTTTCTTTTTACCACAGCTAATTAAAAGAAAAAAATAAGTGACACCAATGCAAGCAATTTCAAACTTTTTTTAATTTCATTTTAGAACCTCCGAAATTAGTATTATAAACTACAGATATATATTAGCTCATTAGTATCTAAAAGTCAAGTTTTTTTCTTGTTTCTAAATTGGACATTTTTATAAGAAAAATTAGCTTTTTATTTTTTTATAACAGTACCTAGATTTTAAATTTCAACTTTTAAAAATAACTTTTTTTAATTTCTTTAGGCTCATCTACTTTTTAAAGAGTGCTAAAGATGTGGTTCTTCTGGAAAAAGAATTAAAAAAAGTTTTTAGTATTCATAAGTAATTCAACTTGTGTTTTTCCCTTTTACAAGTGCATAGTCATCTTCCATATCATAAGTTTTTAGTTTCTACACATTCTACAAAAGGAGAATAGATAATTGACTCTTCTCCTTCAATAACTATATGTATATCGGCATATTTTTTTATGATATTCTGAGTTCCAATCTCTATATTTTCTCTTGTTGTAGGTTTTTCCGGATGGTTAAAATATATTTTATCTCCATCTATAACATTTTTTTCCCAAAGTCTGCATTTAGGTATTTTTTTATCAGACAATAAAAATCAATAGCTTTATCTAAATTTTTTTATTAACTCCTTTATAGTTTTTAATATCTTTTAATTCTCCATAAATCATATTTTTTTCCTCCATTATATTTAAGTATTAATCTATTTTATAAATTTATTATTGGCTTTGTCAATATATTTATTGATTTATTTTAAAATTTGCTATAAAATTTATAATAGAGGTGATAAAATGAAAAATATTATTAAAAAAATGCAAATTTAGTTTTAGAAAATAAAAATAGAAAAAGCTACAGTTTTAGTTTGTGAAGATAAAATAGAAAAAGATATTTTCAAAAGATTCTGATTTAAGTCAAATTACTTATGATGAACTTATTGATTTAGATGGAAAAATATTTGGGACCTGCCTTTGTAGATGTCCATGTCCATGGAGCAGATGGAGCAGATGCAATGGATATGGATGAAGAAGCTCTAAGAAGAATTTCAAAAATATCTAGCCAAAAGAAGGAACAGCTAATTTTTTAGTTACAACTTTAACAAGCACTAAGGATGAATTAAAAATGTTTTAGAAATTGCAGGAAAAATTACAAAAATAAAAGAAATAGATGGAGCTAATATTTTTGGTGTACATATGGAAGGACCTTATTTTGCTATTGAATATAAGGGAGCTCAAAACGAAAAATATATTAAACCTGCTGGAATAGAAGAACTTGAAGAATATCTATCTGTAAAAGAGGGATTAGTAAAAATTATTCTCTATTTCTCCTCACACTCAAGAAAACCTAGAAGCTATAAAATATTTATCTGATAGAGGAGTGGTTGTTTCTGTGGGTCATTCAAATGCAACTTATGAAGCTGTTATAAATGCAGTTGACTATGGACTTTCTCATGCAACTCATACATATAATGCTATGAAAGGATTTACTCATAGAGAACCTGGAGTTGTAGGAGCAGTTTTTAATTCAGATAACATTATGGCTGAAATAATTTTTGACAAGGTTCATGTTCATCCAGAAGCTGTAAGAACTCTTATAAAGATAAAAGGAGTAGATAAGGTAGTATGCGTTACAGATGCTATGTCTGCAACAGGATTGGCTGAAGGTAAATACAAGTTAGGTGAACTAGATGTCAATGTAAAAAGATGGACAAGCAAGACTTGTATCAAATAATGCTTTAGCTGGTAGTGTACTTAGAATGGATATTGCTTTTAAGAATCTAATTGATTTAGGTTATAGTATAACAGATGCTTTTAAAATGACTTCAACTAATGCTGCTAAAGAATTTAAATTAAATAGTGGGCTTATAAAAGAAAAATAAAGATGCTGATTTAGTAGTTTTAGATAAAGACTATAATGTATGTATGACTATAGTTAAAGGAAGAGTAAAATACACTAAATAATAATTTAAAAAGGGGATTTCATATCCCCTTTAGTTTTTATTGACTTACCATTTCATCGTTTTTTTATAAAATTTTTATCTATAATACTTCCATCTTCTTCATATTCAATAAATTCGCCATCTTTTTTCCATCTTTAAAATGACCAATCATTCTTATTTTTCCATTTTCATAAAAAAACTTTCATTGGACCATCCATTGTACCATTTTTTTATGTTAGTTACACCTAAGACTTTCCCACTAGGATAAAAAAATTTTTACTTTCACCTTCAGGAATTGAATTTTTTTATTTGCATAGTGCTAGCTAATGTATCATTTATATATGTTTCCATTTTTTTCCATTCATAGTATTAAGGTTATCAAAATAAGTAATCATTTTTAGTTTATTTCCCTCTACTTCTTGTTCCATTATAATTTTTGTTTTTTTGTACTTTACTATTAGAATTAAATTATCATTTTCATCAAATGTTTCCATATTAGAATATTCAATTTTAGAATAACCATTTTGAGCTGCTTTTATTTATATCACTCATTAAACTTAATGCTTCAATTGCATCTTTTTATTTATTCTATTTTTTTACTTAATGTCTCAGTTTTTATTTTAATTCTTTTATCAAATGTTTCTAAAGGTTGTTTCAGAATAATTTAAAAGTTTTTACCATTTTTTTTAATGAATAAGTTTGTTTTGCTTCAAAATAAGGAGTAGAATTTACTAAATTTTTCAGGGAAGTTTTTTTCAGTATAAATGAGCTTATTGTTTTCATCAGTCACTATCAATTCTTTTTCTCTTGATCTATTTTACTATAAAAAAATTGCTCTACCTTTTTGCTTTATATTTTTTTCTCTATATAATTAAACATTTTATCAATATTTTCTAGATTTGGTTTATATTCTTTTTACCCCTTCTGCAAAAGTCAGGGATCAAGAGCTGCTATAACTGACTCTTGTGTAGTAGGATTAGGATTTTCAACTGCAAATCCTAAAAAACATTGATAAATAAAAAAATACTAATGTGGTTAAAATAAAAATTTTTTTCCTCTCATAATTCCTCCCAAATATTATAACTTTTTCTGATAAAAAAATTCTAAAAAAATCTTTTTCTTCACTTGAATCTGAATAATTTTTAAGAATTTCTTTTATTCCATTTTTTTAATGAGTTTTTTCTGATGTGATTTCTCTTTTCTTTTTCTTCTTTTTCAGCTTTTTTTCCCTAGTAAAGCCAATGGAGTTCCCTCCCTAAAGTAAGAGATTCAAAAAAATATTTGATAGAACATTAGATGCTTTTTTTCACTCATACTTTTTATCCTTAAAATTTCTCAAAAAAATTTATAGTAATTAGGAAATTCTTTTTCAATCATACTTAAAATATTTGTTAATTTTGTATAATCCTCCAGTTTTAAAAAATGTAAAAAAATCTTTGTAACTAATTCTAAAAATTTCTTTATTCATAATTTTTCTCCTTTTTTTTCTTTTTATTAAATAAATAACAAATAGACTTACAAATAGCTCAAGCATTGTTTCAACTATGCTAGCTTCAAATCCAAATTCTCCTCCACTTATTAAATTTTTACCTTCAACAGGCACAGAAAAGAATATAGAGTAAATTGTAGGAATTCCACTTACATATGAGCCAACTACAAAAACCTAAAATAAAATTCCAAAGAGTATGCATAGCTCCAACTAACCATAAATTTCCTGTATAATAGTATATCAAGCTAAATGTTACACCTGCTAAAAAAAGACATTTGTTAAACCAATCATACTTAAGTTAGGATTAAGTAGATGAATACAAGTAAAAAAGAAATGATAATAATATTATTGTAAATTTTATTCCTATCACCTTTGTGAACATTGGCATTAAATAGCCTCTAAATAAGATTTCTTCAAATAAACCTTGAAAAAAACAAAAAGATAAGTATTTTTTTATAAATATTAAAAATAGGAATATTTGCAACATAATAAACTTCTATTGCATTTAAGCAAAAATATTATTAAGAAAACACTTAGTACTTGTAAAGTTCCAAAGAAAGCTCCCTTTAAATATGAAGCAACTATATTATCTTTTTGAAAAAAACCTAATTGCTCTATACTTAGTTTAGAAATTTTTTTGTTATTAAAAAAATATTGCTAAAAAGAGTGAAACTATCTCAGTTACTAAATTTGAAGTTCCACTAAAAGATATAACTTCTTTGAAATTATCATTAAAAAAGAACTAAATGGAATTATTAATAGTTGATTTAAAACTATTATTAAAATAGTTACTAAAATTGGAACTAATAATAGTTTTTAATTTACTTTTTACTTTGAATACTATCTACATAACTCTGAAATTTATCTGTCATATATGTCCTCCGTATATTATTGTTTTGTTCTAGCACTTATACCCATAGATTATAAAAGCATTTTCTATCTCATCATATTCGTAAGGTATATTAAAATTTTTTTAAAATTTCATATATTTCTGCTCTCTTGTCATAGATAATAACTTTATCCTCAATTAATCTTCCTCTATGCTTTAATTTCTTTTTATTTCACAAGAAATTCTAAACCATTCGATAGATTTCATATTTAAATATTCAAAATGTTCATCTCCTGCCATTGTCCAATAGTAAGTAGAGCTTCTTCCTCAAATAATATTTTGTATTTTATAGGAATATTAGGAGTTTTTCTTTGATAGCTGTTATAAGTTCTTTCCACTTTGTATTATTCATCAGTGAATATAGTCCTCTTTCTTCAACTATCAATCTAATCTTTTCACTGGGAGTTTTTATTATTATATTTTCCACTCTCAATATCATCTATTATTCTTTTGTAAATTTTTAAGGAATATATCATTAATTTCACTATAATGGTAAGTAGGAGATATTTGCTCATTATTTTTTTAATATGTAGTACCAGCCTGAACCACTATTTTCATATCCAAATAATAGAAATTCAATATTTCTCTTCCATTTTAAATTATATACTGTAGAACTTTGCTTTAATTATTTCTGCACTTCTAGAATTTAATTTTTTTCAAACATCTATGCTCCAAATATCTCATCAAGTATACCATCAGCTGTATATTTTTTTCTGCTTCATAGTCTACTTTCATTCCTAATCTTCTTATAGTTTCACTTGTCATAGGCCCAATAGAAGCTATTTTTATCACCTAATATAAAGAAATCTCCATCTAAACTTTCATAGAAAGCTTCTACTGTTGAAGAACTTAAAAAAATGTAATGATATCTATATCTTTTAAAAGTTTCAAGAACTTTTTTTCTCTATCAACTCTTAATTTTTTTGTATTATAAGCTACAACTTTTTCATAATTTCTTTTATATAAAGAATTGTATTTATCTGTATCACAAGGGAAATATCGGAAGTAACTATTAAAATATTATCATTTTCTTCTGTATACTTAACTACATCTTCTGCTAATCTATCTACTAAATATTCTTCAGGAACAAAAATCTGGAACAATCTTATTTTTCTAAAGCTTCTTTAGTTTTTACTCCAACTGCTCCGATTTTTAATATTTGCTAAACTTCTTATGTCTTTTATATTTTCGAAAAAAATGCTTTTCACTCCATTAGGTGAATTAAATAAAATAGCCTTATACTTACTTAGATTATTTAAATCTATCTTTAAATTCTCTATTTCTATAAAAGGTAATTCAACAGGAATTCCACCTCTTTTTAGAAATATTTTTTTGACATCTCAATAGCTTGTTTTCTTATCTCTTGTTACTAATATTCTCTTAGCAAGTTTATCACTTTCAAACCATTTAAATGTTTCTCTTAAATTAACTACTTCCCCTATTATAGTAATTGCTGGAGGAAGTATTTTATTCTTTTTCAACAAGTTCTAAAATATTTTCTAGATTTCCAACTGTTACTCTTTGATTTTTAGTAGCTCCTTTTTCTATAATAGCAACAGGAGTTTTACTATCCTTACCATATTTTTATTAAGTCAGAAACTATTAAATCTAAATTTTTAACTCCCATTAAAAACTAATGTTCCTTCTAATTTTGCAATATTTTCAAAATTATGCCACTTTCCATTTTTCCATAGTATGTCCTGTAAAAAAATGTGAAAAGATCTTGCAATACCTCTGTGAGTTACAGGTATTCCTGCATAAGCTGGAACAGATATAGATGAAGTTATTCCAGGTATAATTTCAAAGTCTATTTTCATTTTTGAAATAAGGCTTCAACTTCTTCTCCACCTCTACCAAAAAAACAAAAGGATCTCCACCTTTTTACTCTAGCAACACTTTTTCCTTCAAGACATTTCTTTACTAGAGTTTGATTTATTTCATCTTGAATTAAACCTCCCTCTGTGTTACCTTTACCAAGATATATAAGCTCAGCATTTTTTTAGGAAGTCTTAATATATCTTCACTAATTAATCTATCGTATATAATACAATCTGCATTTTTCAATTATTCTTTTTGCCTTTATAGTTAATAGTTCAAAGTCACCTGGCCCTGCACCTATTATATATGCTTTTCCTTTTTTTCATTTTTTTCTCCTTTTATTTAAAGATTACCTTTATTAATTTTAGCTTTTTATTTCCTCAGCTGCCATATGTGCAATTTCTTTACCTTTAGCTAAATCATCTTCGATTACAACTCTTATTTGCTTTCCATCATGCGAATAAGCACCAATAAATTTTAATTTTATCCTCATCTACTTGAGAATAACAACCCATAGGAGTGTGACAACCTCCATCAAAAATTTTTAGAAAATTCTCTTTCTATTTCAACGATTTTAGCAATATCCTCATTATGTATAGATTTTAAAATTCCTTTTATTTCTTCATCATTTCTCTACATTGGATATATAAAAACTCCTTGTGCAGGTGCAGGGGGAAAAAGCTTCTCCACTTAGATACTCAGTAATCTTATCAGCCATTCCTGTTCTTTTTAAGACCTGCTGCAGCAAGTATAATAGCATCATAATCTTCTGTTTCTAATTTCTTAAGTCTTGTATGTATATTTCCTCTTAAATGCTTTATCTCAAAATCAGGTCTTATAGCCTTTAAGTTCATAACTCTTCTAAGTGAGCTTGTTCCAATCTTAGCTCCTTGAGGTAAAGTTACTAAAAAGCCATTCTTAGATATTAATACATCTCTTGCATCTTCTCTATCTGGAATTGCCCCACAAATTAAGCCCTTAGGAGAAACTGCAGGCATATCTTTCATAGAGTGCACAGCTATATCTATCTGTCCATCTAATAATTCTTGCTCAATTTCTTTAGTAAAAAGCTTTTTAAAAGATGCATTGCTATTTTCCCAATTTGATTTTAAGTCCTTGTCTCCACTTGTTACAATCTCTTTAATTTCAAAAGTTAAATCTGGATAATTAGCTTCTAAACTAGTTTTAACAAGATTTGCTTGAGCTAAAAGCTAATATACTTCCTCTACTTCCTATTACAACATGTCTTTTCATTTGTATTCCTTTCTATTATAAAGTATTTTTCTTTATAATAATTTAATGATTTTATCAGTTTTTCCATTTGTTCATCAATTAAATATGAATAATCTTCTAAAAGTTTATCTCTATTCATAGAATGCTCATTATAGACTTTCCAAATATCATCTAGATTGCATATCTCTATATTTTTTTAAAAATTTGCAAGTCTTTCATCAACATCTCTAGGGACAGCCAAGTCAATAAAAAGATAGTCCTTATCTTCTCTCATTTTTAGATACAAATTTATCATATTCAACAACTATATGAGGTGCTGAAGTAGCAGATATGATAACATCAGCTTCAAACATCTCCTTATATTTTTCCTTGTAATCAATGATATTTACCATTTCAAACTGCTTTTTTTATTTGCTCAGCCTTATGATAAGTTCTATTAGTAATATAGATATTTTTAGTTGTTCCTTTGATAATAGTGTTAGAATATCTTGGGCTAATCTCACCTATTCCTAAGATAAATATTTTTTTATCTTCTATATTAGGAAATTTATTTTTAATAAATTTTTAAAGATATAACTTCAATGAGAGTGCATTATGTGCTATCATACTCTTAGTTCTAAATTTCTTTCCTAGCTCTATTGCTTTATTAAAGATAATATTTAAAAATTTTGAACTATGCTCATTTTCAAGTGCTTCAGAGTGAGATGATTTTACTTGAGCTAAAAATTTGATCTTCTCCCTTTATAACTGAATAGAACCCACAACTAACTTTAAATAGGTATTCAATAGCTTCTATTCCAGTTTTTACTAGCATTTTCCACTGAAAATAGCTTTTTAATCTCATCAACACTTATATTTGAATTCAGTTCTATGTAAAAATTCTGTTCTAAGGCAAGTTGATAAATTGATATAAGCATTTATTTCTTTTTCTTTATACAGTTTTTCAATAATGTATTTTTGGTCTAGTCCTCATAAAATCTTCTCTTTCAAGTAAAGATAAGTTTTTCATGAGAAACTCAATTACAACAATCTTATCTAGATCTAACATTTTATTATTTTTCCTTTCATTTCCTTAAATAACAGTTTAAAAAATTTCTTTTTATATTATATAATATTTTTGAGATAATTTTAAGTAGAAAAATAAAGCTTAGCAAAATAAAAAAATAGAAATCAAAAATTTTAAAGACTTCTATTTTAAAGTTAATTATAAATTTTAAGAAATTTTTAGCACTTTAGTATTTCACTAAAAACTCTTCATTTAAAAGCAGAGATGTGATATTTGTGAATTTCATCAACTGATAATAATTTGTCAGAAAAAATAATCTGCTATTTCAAAATGTAATTGTAGCATCTTCTATTAATATACTTTAAAACCTAAATTAGCTGCCATTCTAACAGTAGTTGAAACACAATGAGGCAGTGTCATACCTACTATAATTAATTTATCTATAGATTTATTTCTAAGGTAGTTTTCTAAATTAGTTCCAATAAAAGCACTATTTACATGCTTTTGAAAAAAACAATTTCATCAGATAAAGGTTCAAAACCTTTTAAAAATTTTCTATCTTCATTTGAAAAATAAAATACCTTTTTCATCTGTTGAGAGATGCTGTATATGAATTATTTCTTTATTTTCTTTTCTGAAATTTTTCCAAAATCCTTAATATATTATTTTCAGCTTGAAGATTATTACGTTTTCCTAAAAATATTTTTTTAAAAAATCCTTTTTGCATATCAATTATAATTAATGCTTCCATAATCAACTCCATAAAATTTATTAATATATCCGATAATTAAATTTTAAAATTTATAAATAAAATAAAAAAATTATTTTTTTATAATTTAGTTGCATATAATTAACATTATATGCAAAAAAAGTAATTCAACTTTTTAAAAATAATTTTTATTTCTTTTAGATGAAGCTTTTTAAGGCTTTATTTAATATAATAATTTAATTCGATATTAAAAATACCCTATATAAAATTTGAAATAAAAAAACACTAAATTAAAAAGTCTATCTAATAATTTTTATTTTTTTATAATTTTAATTTTTATTACAAAATATCGGTTAAAAATATAATGTAAGAGTTTATTTTTAAATATCGGACAAAAGTATAATTATTAATTTTTAAATTTAAGAATAATTAAAAACAAAAATATAGGACTTATCTAAAATTTAAAAATTTTATTCTTCATCTAAATTTATTTCAGGAAGTTTTTCTAAAACTTTTTCTCTAAAACTGATCTAGCATTTATATATACTTCTGTAACCTTTGTATCAGAATGTCCTAAGAAATCTCTAATTTCTAAGATATCTGCTCCATTGAGTGAAAAGTTCAGTTGCTATTGCATGCCTGATATTATGAGGACTTATATCTTTTTCTATTAATTTTCCCCATATCTTGAATAATAACATTCAATGAACGGTATGATAAAGGGGTATTGTTTTGAAAACAGAAGTAGCAAAGATATAATGTTCATCTAAGTCCTTAGAATCTAAAAAATACATATTCATTAAATAGCTTCTATACTCCTCCAACTTCTTAACCAATGATTTATGTATAGGGTTTATAGACATCTTTACCACTCTTTAGTTTGAACTAATTTAAAGAAGTATTCATCTTCTCTTCTCAAAAATGCTTAAATTGTAGTGTTAAAAGTTCTTTTACTTCTCATACCAGTATAGAAGAGATATATAATATAGTAATATTTCTATATTTTTCACTATCTATTTTATAAAGTCCGATAATTTTTTTCTTATATCATCAATAGAAACTTTTAATACATTTTTCTATATTTCTATTTACTTTAAAAAAGCTTTATATACTTAACTGGATTCTTTAGTCCATTACTTTCAAGTTCTTTATATAGAGATTTTAAAGCTGATAAAAATAGTATTTACAGAAGTCTTTTTAACTTTTCTATCTTCAAATAAATGAACAATATATGCTTCAACATCTTCTTTTTTTCAATATCTTGCATCAGTGGAATAACCTCAGAAATAGAGAAATCATTCTCACCCTCATAGACAAAATGTAAAAAAATCTTTCAAATGAAACATATAGTCTTTAACTGTTTTTCAGATTTGTATATTTCAAATATAGTTTTTCTTATCTTGATTTCTTTTTCTCTGGTTTTACAACCAAATCTCTTTCATCAATTTTTCTTTATTTCCATATTTTTCCTATTCCTATTTGATATTTAACTTATACTTTTCCCATTTATATTTCCTAATATCTTCCTCTGTTGCAAGTATAAAAATAAAATTTTTATTGAGTACTCCATAAATTTATTTATTCTTTTTCTAAATTATTTTCATTTTTCCAACAACTCATTTTAAGTCTCCGATTTTTCCATATCAAAAAGTTTCAAT